>SAMEA104404100__coassemble_2420_pt1 | contig 14178 bp, 9 predicted proteins | sample SAMEA104404100__metabat2_low_PE_012 | metagenome-assembled genome bin SAMEA104404100 (sample SAMEA104404100) | Balaenoptera acutorostrata
AAAAATAAATAAAACAACATCTATAAATTTGTTATAATAATAAAATAGATGTAGGAATAATTAAGCTAAAAATTTTTTTCAAAATAATACCTCCATATATTAATATATGTTTTCTTTTTAAATATTATACTATAATATTTTCTTTTTACATATGAAAAGTTTTAGATGAAATAACTTCTTAATTTTTATAGTAAAAAAGAAATTTATAGTAAAAAGAGAAAAAGCATTTTAAAGTATATGATATAATATAATAAAAAAAATAGCTATAAGGAAAATTTTGGAGGAAAAAATGTTTTGGAAAAGAGATTTTATTTCTTTTATAATAATATTCATTTGTATTTTTAATTCTACTTTTGGAAATGAATATGGAAAAGTTTATATGAAACAAGAAAAGATACAAGCAATAGAGAAACAGATAGAAGAATTAATGAAGAAAAAAGCAGATCTAGAACTTATGAAAAAAAGAGTATTAGAAAGTACTATAGATGTAAATAAACCTATATCAGAAAGCTATAATCCTAAAATAGCTCTTGTTTTAAGTGGTGGTGGAGCAAAAGGTGCAGCACACATAGGTGTTCTTAAAGTTCTTGAGAAATATAATGTTCCAATTGACTATATAGTAGGAACTAGTGTTGGAAGTATAGTAGGAGCTATGTATTCAGTTGGATATACTCCAGAGGAAATAGAAAAAATAGTTTTTAATCTTGATTTTATAGATTTATTTTCAAATACAGAAGATAGAACTTTAAAAAATATTTCAGATAAAATTGTTTACATAGAACGTCCAATAAAAATAAGTATAGATAAAAATAATGAAATTTATTTTCCGAAAGGATTTGTAGATGGAGAGTATTTATATCTTGAATTTAAAAGGATTTTTTCAAAAGCTAGAGAAGTAAAAGATTTTGATAAACTTCCTATTCCATATAGAGCAATAACAACAAATCTTAATACAGGAAAAGAAGTTATATTAAAAGAAGGGGACTTAGCAAAATCAGCACTTATGAGTATGGCAATTCCATCAGTAATTGTTCCAGTAGAACATAATAATAATTATTATGTAGATGGTGGTGTAATAGATAATTTTCCTATATTAGAAGCTTTAAAAGAAAAAGCAGATATTATAATTGCAGTTGATATTACTGCTGACTCAGAAATTATAACAGATAAATCTAATATAATAAGTGTAGTTAATAAAATTGCAACTTATCAAGGTGATGAAAAAACAAAAGAACAAAAAAAATATGCAGACATACTTGTAGTTCCTAAAGTAAAAAATCATAATACCCTTGATTTTGGAGCTTTACCAGATTTGGTTGAAGAAGGAGAAAAAGCTGGAGAATATTTTTCTCATGTATTTAAAAATATAGGAAATAAAAAAAGATTTGAAGAATATAAAGAAAAAGTAAATGAATTAAAAAGTTCTGAAGTAAAAATAAATAATATAAAAATAGATGGAGCAGAAGTCCTTGATACAGAAATTATAGAGAGTCTTAAACCAAGAAAAGAACAATTAAATGTAGAAGATTTAAATTTGTGGGCAAGAGAAATTTATAATCTTTCATATGTTGACAGAGTATTTTATACAGTTGATGGAGATACTATAGATTTTTCTGTAAAAGAGAATAATGGGTATAAGCTTATGGCAGGAATAGGATATATTTCTGATTATGGTTCAATTTTAAGTGTAGATTTAGATATTCCTCGTTTTAATAAATATAAAGAAAATTATATTTTAAATTTTGAACTTTCAAAATATCCAAAAATAAGTTTGAGAAATAAAATAAAATTTGGAGTAGGAGATATTCAGTTTATAGGAGGATACGGAGCTTCTTATGGAATGTCACCAGTATTTTTCTATAAAAATGGAGATAAAGTTTCTGCATATACTTCAAATGTTTTTAATACTCAATTAGATATAGGTACAAGTGTATTTAGAAATTATCTTTTAGGGTTATCAATGGGATATAAAAATATAGATAGTAGTTATGAAAGTGGAGAAAGAACAAATTTTACAACTAATGATATTAAGAATTATGCATGGAGTAGTCTTTATATTTTACATGATAATATGGATAATATAATTTTTCCTAAAAAAGGAAATTATAGTAATATTATAGGATTCTCAGGAGCAGATGTTGATAGTCATAAAGAATTTACAGGATATAATTATAAATTTAAAACAGTAGCTCCTTTAACATCAAAATTGAGTATAGGATTATTCTTTAAAGGTGGAAAAATAGATACAAGTACTATTGGAAATTCATACGAAGAAATGTTTAAAATAGGAGGAGGAAGAGATACAAATACAGGCTTTAGAACAGTAGGATTTTACGGACTTCCATATAGTGGAATATTAACAGATGAATTTTTCTCAGGAGGAGTTTCACTTCAATATGAAATAGCTAGAAATTTATATGTTATTGGAAAATATAATGTTCTTACTTACAATTCAAATAATCTTTTCTATCAAGATGAAAGTCGTTTTGGAGAAGATTATTATAAAGGGTATGGTGTAGGAATAGGCTGGGATACATTCCTTGGACCAATTGAAGCAGTTTTTACAAATAATATAGAAAATGATGAACTTCTTTTTAATGTGTTCTTTGGATATACATTTTAATTTTGAATGTTTATTATTTAAATAATAAAAGTTGACAAAATATTTTATACTATAGTAAAATTTTAAAGTATGCTCATATATACTTGTGATTGGACAAGAGTTTCTACGATTAACCGTAATTAATCGCTATGAGTTTTGTTCCTCTTCACTAATGTTTTTGGGTTAAAAACAATTAGGAGGTTTTTATTAAAATGAGAAATTATTCACCATACCATATAGATGGTATACCAAAGTTGTCTGAGGCAATTCCTTTAGGATTACAACATGTGTTAGCAATGTTTGTAAGTAATCTAACACCAGTTATTATTGTTGCAGGAGTTTTAAATATCCCTTTGGATATAAAAACAAATATGATTCAAGCTTGTATGCTTATTGCTGGAATTAATACTTTAGTTCAAACTTATACAATAGGACCAGTAGGAGCAAGATTACCCATTGTTGTTGGAATTAGTTTTACTTTTGTACCTGTAGCAATATCAATAGGAACAAAATATGGAATGGAAGGAATTTTAGGTGCAGTTTTAGTTGGTGGACTTTTTGAAGCATGTATAGGTCTTTGTATGAAGAAAATAAGACGTTTATTTCCACCTGTTGTAACAGGAGTAGTAGTACTTTCAATAGGTCTTTCACTTATTCCTGTAGGAATAAATAGTTTTGCTGGGGGAGTAGGAGCTTCTGATTTCGGTTCTTTTATGAATTTAGGACTTGGAGCAGCAGTTCTTACCGTAGTAATAATTTTAAAACAATTTACTAAAGGAATAACAAGTACAGGATCTGTTTTTATAGGAACAGTTTTTGGATTTATTGTTGCGCTTATTTTAGGAATAACAGATCTTTCTTCTATAAAAGAAATGCCTTTTATATCTATACCAAGACCTTTTTCTTATGGTTTTGCTTTTCATGCAGATGCTATTTTTGCAATGATGATGATGTTTATAGTTTCAGCTGTTGAGACTGTTGGAGATATGTCAGGGGTTACAATGGGAGGAGCAGGAAGAGAGGTAACAGATAGAGAACTTTCAGGAGGAATTATGGCTGATGGTTTTGGATGTGTACTTGCATCTTTATTTTCAATACTTCCAACAACTTCTTTTAGTCAAAATACAGGTATTGTTACTATGACAGGGGTAATGAGTAGATTTGTTGTAGGTATTGGTGCAATGTTCTTAATAGCAGGAGCTTTTTTTCCAAAGTTAGGAGCATTATTAACAGTAGTTCCATCAAGTGTAATAGGTGGAAGTTTAGTCATGATATTTGCAATGATATTTATAAGTGGAGTAAATCTTATAACTAAAGAACCTTTAAGAGGAAAAAATGCAGTTATTCTTTCAGTTTCTTTAGGAGTTGGTTATGGACTTGGAGCAGTTCCAAGTGCTCTTGTCAATTTTCCAGAAAGTATAAGACTTATATTTGGTGGGTCAGGAATAGTTGTATCAGCATCAATAGCAGTAATACTTAATATTTTATTACCTAATGATAAAAATTAGAGGAGGAATATAGTTGACTTTTACAAATTTTTTTCCAGCTTTTACAATAGAAGAAGCTTATGATGAATTAGTAAAAAATAAAAAAAATGTAATACTTGGTGGAACTTCATATTTAAGAATGGGAAATATGAATTACAATACAGCCATTGATATTTCAAATGTTAAAGATATAGATAAAATTATTGAAAAAGAAGATAATTTTGAAATAGGAGCAATGGTAACTTTCAGACAACTTGAAATTGAAGAAACTTTATATAAATGGTTTCCAGTTATATCACATGCTGTTGAAGATATAGTAGGAGTTCAATTAAGAAATAATGTAAGAATAGGAGCAACAGTTTTTACAAAACATGGTTTTTCAGATTTAATAACAGCTTTTTTATGTTTAGATACATATGTAGTTCTTTATAAAGGTGGAGTTTTAAAACTTGAAGAGTTTTTAAATGAAAAAGAAGTAAGAAGAGATATTTTAGTTAAAATTATTATTAAAAAAGAAAAGTTAAAATCTTCTTTTAAATGTGTAAGAAAAAGTAAAACAGATTATTCTGTTCTTAATATGGCTATTTCAAAAAATGAAAAAGGCGAAACAAGAATATCAATAGGTTCTAGACCAGGAAAAGCAGTTCTTGCTCATAGAACAATGGAATATTTTTTAAATAATTCAGATATAAAAGTTGCTTCTGAAATTATAAAAGAGGAAATAAAATTTGAAAGTAATATGAGAGGTAGTAAGGAATACAGAGAACTTTTAAGTTCAGCTCTTCTTGAAAAGGCTATGAAGGAGGTAGAATAATGATTCTAACTACTATAATAAATAATAGAAAAAAAGAACTTTTAATAGATGCAGATGAATATTTAGTTGATACTATGAGAAAAGCAGGCTATTTAAGTGTAAAAAGAGGGTGTGATACAGGAGCATGCGGACTTTGTACAGTTCTTGTAGAAGGAAAGCCAGTTCTTTCTTGTAGTACTCTATCAGCAAGAGTTATGAATAAAAGAGTAGAAACGATAGAAAATTATCCTAAAGAGGCAGAAATGTTAGCTAAGCATCTTGCAGCAGAAGGAGCAGAACAATGTGGATTTTGTGCTCCAGGTTTTACTCTTACAGTAATAGCTATGCTTAAAGAATTAAAAAATCCATCAGATGAAGAAATTCTTCATTACTTAAATGGAAATCTTTGTAGATGTAGTGGATATGCTTCACAATTAAGAGGAATAAAGTCTTATATGAAAGAGGTGATGGATATTGAAAATAATAAATAAGCCAACACCTAAAGTTGACAGTATAAGTCTTATTACTGGAAAAGCTGTTTATACAGATGATTTAGTTTTAAATAATAATACTCTTATAATAAAACTTTTAAGAAGTCCTCATGCTTATGCAAAAATAAAATCTATAGATAAGAAAACAGCAATGCTTGTGCCAGGAGTAGAAGCAATTTATACATTTGAAGATGTTCCAAAAACAAGGTTTACCCCAGCAGGGCAAAGTTATCCAGAGCCTTCTCCTTATGATAGAAGACTTTTAGATGAATATGTACGTTATGTTGGAGATCCTGTAGCTATAATAGCAGCAGAAAATGAAAAAATAGCTTTAAAAGCAATGAAGCTTATAAAAGTTGAGTATGAAGTTTTAGAGCCACTTCTTGATTATGAAAAAGCAACAATATCACCTATTAAAGTTCATATGGAAGATGCTCATACAAATTGTGAAATAGGATATGATAGAAGTAAAAATTTAGCTTCTCATCTTTTATATACAAAAGGCGATGTGGAAGAAGGATTATCAAAGAGTGATATTGTTTTAGAAAGAACATATCGCACTCAAGCACAAATTCAATCAATGATGGAAACATATCGTTCTTATAGTTATTTTGACGTTAATGGAAGACTTACAACAATATCTTCAACACAAGTACCTTTTCATGTAAGAAGACATCTTTCAAGAATTTTAGGAATGGATGCTAGTAGAATAAGAGTTATAAAACCAAGAATAGGTGGAGGTTTTGGTGCAAAACAAACTATGGTTTGTGAGATGTATTCTGCTTTTGTTACAATGATGACTAAAAAACCATCGAAAATAATTTTTACAAGAAAAGAAGCCCAAGTATGTGGAAATACAAGACACGCTATGACTCTTAATGTAAAGATAGGTTCTGATAAAGAAGGAAATATAAAAGGAATAGATATTAAAGTAATATCAAATACAGGTGCTTATGGAGAACATGCTCCTACAGTAACAGGACTTGTCTCTTTTAAAACATTCCCTTTATATGAAAAAATACCAATGAGAATGGAAGCAGATGTTGTTTATACAAATACAATGGTAGGAGCAGCTTTTAGAGGTTATGGTGCTACTCAAGGAACATTTGCAGTAGAATCAATAGTAAATGAACTTGCAGATGTTTTAAAAATTTCTCCTATTGATATAAGAATGAAAAATCTTGTAGAACCAGGAAAAAATAGTTGTATAGAAAGTGGAAGTATAAAAAAATGTATTGAAATTGGTAAAGAAAAGTTTAAATGGTGCAATAGATATCCTAGAAGAGTTATGCCGGATGGAAAAATAAGAGGCTGCGGTATGGCAGTTACAATGCAAGGTTCGGGAATAGCAGGATTAGATACAGGTTCTGCAACTGTAAGACTTAATGATGCGGGTAATTTTACAGTTCAAGTTGGAGTAACAGATATGGGACAGGGAAGTGATACAGTTATGACTATGATGGCTGCAGAAGTTCTTGAAGTTCCTTTATCAGAAATAATAATAAATGCAAGTGATACAGATGTTTCTCCATATGATCCAGGAGCATATGCTTCAAGTGGAACTTACGTGACAGGAAAAGCTGTTGTTCTTGCATGTGAAAAAATGAGAGAAGAAATTTTAAAAACAGCAGCAAATATTTTAAAAACTACTAAAGAAGATTTGATTTATTGTGGTAGTTATATTGAAAATATAGATAGAACTAAAACAATAACATTAAAAGATTTAGCTATGAAATCTGTATCATTTGAGTTAAAAAATCAATTAACAACTTCAGCAACATGGGGAAGTATTACTTCTCCACCACCTTTTATAGCAGGATTTGCAGAAGTTGAAATAGATCCATCTACAGGAGTATGTGAAGTTTTAGATATTCTTTCTGTTGTAGATTGTGGAACTCCAATAAATCCAAGTGCAGCAAGAGTACAAGTTGAAGGTGGAATGGCTCAAGGAATAGGACTTGCTCTTTATGAAGATATAATTTTTGATAAAAAGGGAAGAGTAATGACAGATAGTTTTATGCAATATAAAATTCCTTCAAGAAGAGATCTTCATAAAATGGATGTTGAATTTAGTAGAAGTTATGAAGAAAGTGGACCTTTTGGTGCTAAATCAATAGGAGAGGTAGTAATAAATACTCCATCACCAGCAATAGCAGCAGCTATAAAAAATGCGATAGGAATAAACTTTAGAAAACTTCCAATAACTTCTGAAGATATTCTTACGGGAATATTTAATAATAAAGAATAACTTTATAACAAAAAACCGGTATCTTTTTATACTTTTATTTGGTGCCGGTTTTTGATTTTTGATATAAAAAATTTAGGAGGTAAGATGGTTCAATTAACAAAAAGAAATATTTGTTTAATGATAGGTTTTATTTTTATAATATTTGGAAAATATATTCCTTTACCAGAAGGAATGTCATTTTCAGGAATGAATGTTATAGGTATATTTAGTGGAGTTTTATTTTTATGGCTTACTATTGCTATTGATTGGCCAAGCCTTTTATGTATAGGGGCTCTTGGATTAATTCCAGAAATAGGTTTTAAAACAATTTTTGCTAATTCTTTTGGTAATGAAACGGTTATCTTTCTTATTTGTACTTTTATGTGTACATATACATTATCAGAAACACAGTTTTTAAATAGATGTGCTTTATATTTTATTACAAGTCCAATAGCTAAAAAAGGACCATGGCAGTTCGTAATATCATTTTTTGTGTCAATTTTATCTATAGGATGTTTTGTTGCTCCAACAGTATTATTTGTAGTTTTTTTACCTATTGTAGAAAAGATAAATCAAATTTTAAAATTAAAAAAAGGTGATAAAATAGCAAATATGTTTATGATGGGATTAGCTTTTTGTGTATCAGTTTCAGCAGGAATGACTCCAATAGCACATGTATTTAGTATTATGGCTATGGGATTTTATAATACTGCTACAGGTTTAGATATAGGATATGCTCAGTATATGGCATTTGCTATTCCTGTAGGAATAATAAGTGTACTTTTTCTTCTTATAGTTTTTAGATTTGTTTTAAATCCAGATATGTCAGAGATAGAAAATATAAATATTTCTGTTTTAAAAAGAGATTTAAGGCCAATGGATAAAAAGGAAAAATTAGTTTTAGGTGTGTTTTGTTTTGTAGTTATTTTATGGGTATTACCTAGTATTTTAAAAAATATTTTTCCAATAGTAATGAAAATAAGTAAAATGGGAACAGCAGTTCCTCCAATAATTGGTATAATTTTATATTCTGTATTAACTTTTGAAAAAAAACCTTTACTAAATTTTAATGAAGGAATGAAAAAAGGGGTACAGTGGTCAAGCATAGTAATGTGTGCTGGAACTTTAGCAATAGGAAGTGCTATGACAAATCCAAATATAGGACTTACAAAATATATTATTACAACTTTAAGCCCAATATTAAAAGAAACATCACCATTATTTTTGATATTTATTTTTACTATATGGGCATGTGTTCAAACTAATTTTTCATCTAATATGGTAACAGTTACTGTTGTAACAACGGTTGCAATTCCTATAATTCAAGCAGTAGGGGATAGTATATCATGTCCTGCCGTAGTTTCAATAATAGGAATGATGTCAGCTTATGCATTTGCAACTCCACCAGCAATGCCACATATCGCAATGGCAATAGGATCGGGCTGGACTAATACAGGAAATATGATAAAATATGGATTTATATTTATGTTGATAACAACAATTGTAACAGTATTTATTGGTTATCCTATAGCATCTGCTCTTATGTAATAGATTTTTATAAATTAAGAATAAAATAAATCAGAATAATAGGAAATATGATATAATAGATTTTAGTTAGAATTATTAGGAGAGTGTTTATAATGGCATTACTACATATAGAAAATTTATATAAAAGTTTTTCAGGAGAAACTCTTTTTAAAAATATAACATTTTCAATAGATCAAAAAGATAAAATAGGTGTTATAGGTGTAAATGGAGCAGGAAAAACAACACTTATAAAAATGATGCTAGAGATAGAGGATAATGATGTAGATCCTACAACAGATAAAAGAGGAATTATATCTAAGAAAGGAAATCTTAAAGTAGGATATCTTTCTCAAAATATAAATCTTAATTATGAAAATACAGTATTTGAAGAACTTATGACAGTATTTGCTTCAGTACTTTCTGATTATAAGAAAATTCATGAACTTAGTTTAAGACTTAATCTTGAAGAGGAAAATTTTGATAAATTAATGGAAGAACTTTCTATTATTTCAACAAGATATGAACAGGCAGAGGGTTATAGTATAGAATATAAAGTAAAACAAATATTAAATGGTCTTAGTATTCCAGAAGATTTATGGAATATTAAGATAAAAGATCTTTCTGGTGGACAAAAATCAAGAACAGCTCTTGGAAAAATTTTATTAGAAGAACCAGAACTTTTAATACTGGATGAGCCAACAAATCACCTTGATTTAGTTGCAATAGAATGGCTTGAAAAATTTTTGAAAGATTATAATAAAGCTGTAATGGTAGTTTCTCATGATAGATATTTTCTTGATAATGTGGCAAATAGAATTTTTGAAATAGAAGGAAAAATTTTAAGAACTTATAAAGGTAATTTTACAGATTATACTATTCAAAAAGAAGCCTATCTTTCAGGGGCAGTAAAAGCTTTTGAGAAAGAGCAAGATAAAATAAAAAAAATTGAAGAATATGTTTTAAGATATAAAGCTGGAATAAAATCAAAACAAGCTAGAGGGCGTCAAAAACTTTTAGATAGAATGGAAAAAATGGAAAACCCTATTTTTGCTAAAAGAAAAATGAAACTTAAATTTGAAATAGAAAGACCAAGTGTTGATAGAGTTTTAAAAATAGAGAAGCTTTTAAAATCTTATGAAGGTAAAACTCTTTTTAAAAATTTAAATTTAGAAATATTTAGAGGCGAAAGAGTAGGAATCATAGGTAAAAATGGAGTTGGTAAATCTACTCTTTTAAAAATAATAAATAATTTAGAAAAAGCTGATAGTGGAGTAGTGACAATAGGAGATAAAGTGACTATTGGTTATTATGATCAAAATCATCAGGGATTAGATCTTAAGGCAACAATCCTTAATGAATTTTTATATAATTATCCTATGAGTGAAGAAGATGTAAGAAAACTTGCTGGAGGTTTTTTATTTCCAGAAGAGGATGTAGTAAAAGTTATAGGTTCTCTTAGTGGTGGAGAGAAGGCAAGAGTTACTTTAATGAAATTAATATTAAAAAAAGCTAATTTTTTAATATTAGATGAGCCAACAAACCATTTAGATATATATTCAAGAGAAGTTTTAGAAGAAGCTTTAGAAGAATATGATGGAACCATTCTAGTAGTATCACATGATAGATATTTTTTAGAAGGAATTGTAAATACAATATATGAAATAACAGAAGAAGGAGCAGAAAAATTTTCTGGAGATTATAATGCATATTGTAATCAGAAAAAAGGACTGAAAGAAATCAAAGATTCAGAAAGTATAAATAATTATGAAGAACAAAAAAGAATAAAAAATAGAATTTCTTCTTTAGAAAAAAAATATATTGAGGTAGAAAAAGGAATAGAAAAGCTTGAAAATAAAAAAGAAAATACTCAAAAAGATTATGAATTAGCAGGAAAAATAAATGATTTAGAAAAATTATTAGAGATTCAAAATAACTTGGATTCCTTAGATAATGATATTTTGAATAAGATGGAGGAATGGGAATCTATTGAAAATGAATTGAGAACTTTAAAAAATTCTTTGTAAAAATTTTTGAAATATGATAAAATATCATCTGCTATATAATAGATTAGTTTGACTTTTTATTGGAGAAAGACTATAATATCTAAGTTATATAATAATATAAAAATATAAAAAAATTCGGAAGGAGGGTAAAATGCCTACTTTAAATCAATTAGTAAAAAAAGGAAGACAAACTTTAGAAGAAAAAGGAAAGTCACCAGCACTACAAGGAAACCCACAAAGAAGAGGAGTTTGTGTTAGAGTATATACTACTACACCTAAAAAACCAAACTCAGCTTTAAGAAAAGTTGCCAGAGTAAAATTAACTAACGGTCTAGAAGTAACTTGCTATATTCCAGGTGAAGGACACAACTTACAGGAACACTCAATCGCTCTTATAAGAGGTGGAAGAACAAAAGACTTACCAGGGGTTAGATACAAAATCATAAGAGGAGCTCTAGATACAGCAGGAGTTAACAACAGAAAACAATCAAGATCTAAATACGGTGTAAAAAAAGCGTAATTAATTAGGGAGGTGAACAGTTAAAATGTCAAGAAGAAGAGCAGCAGTTAAAAGAGATGTATTACCTGATTCAAGATATTCTGATAAGGTAGTTACTAAAACTATAAATGCTTTCATGGTAGATGGAAAAAAATCATTAGCAGAATCTATATTCTATTCAGCAATGGATTTAATAAAAGAAAAAACTGGTAAAGAGGGGTACGATGTATTTAAACAAGCTTTAGAAAACATTAAACCTCAAGTTGAAGTAAGATCAAGAAGAATCGGAGGAGCTACTTACCAAGTTCCAACTGAAGTAAGATTAGAAAGACAACAAACTCTAGCTTTAAGATGGCTTGTTACTTATACAAGAGAAAGAAAAGAGTACGGAATGGTTGAGAAGTTAGCAGCTGAATTAATCGCAGCATCTAACAATGAAGGTGCAACTGTTAAGAAAAAAGAAGATACTTATAGAATGGCTGAAGCTAACAGAGCATTTGCACACTATAAATATTAATTCTAATTTAGCGTAATTAACGAGGAGGAAATCACTAAATGGCTAGACAAGTTTCATTAGAAATGACTAGAAACATTGGTATTATGGCTCACATTGACGCTGGTAAAACAACTACAACAGAAAGAATACTTTTCTATACTGGAATAAACCATAATATAGGAGAGACTCATGATGGAACAGCTACAATGGACTGGATGGAGCAAGAGCAAGAAAGAGGTATAACAATTACTTCTGCGGCTACAACATGTTTCTGGAAAAATCATAGAATAAATATAATAGACACACCAGGACACGTGGACTTTACTGTAGAGGTTGAAAGATCTTTAAGAGTATTAGACGGAGCAGTTGCAGTATTTTCTGCAGTTGATGGTGTTCAACCACAGTCTGAAACAGTATGGAGACAGGCTGATAAATATGGTGTACCAAGAATGGCATTTTTTAATAAAATGGACAGAATTGGTGCGGACTTCAAAATGTGTGTAAATGATATTAAAGAAAAATTAGGAGCAAATCCTGTACCTATTCAATTACCAATTGGAGCAGAAGATGCTTTTGAAGGAATAGTAGACTTAATCGAAATGAAAGAAATAGTTTACTTAGATGATAAAGGTCAAAATATAGAAATTAGAGATATTAGAGCAGAATTAGCTGATGAAGTTGAAGCAGCAAGAGAATTTATGATAGAATCTGTTGTTGAATGTGATGATGAGTTAATGGAAAAATATCTTGGTGGAGAAGAAATTTCTAACGAAGAAGTTAAGAAAGCATTAAGAGTTGGAACAATAGGAAATATGATTATTCCTGTATTATGTGGAACAGCATTTAAAAACAGAGGTATTCAACCATTACTAGATGCTATAACATCATACATGCCTGCACCTACTCAAAAAGGAATGATAAAAGGTACTGATGTTAAAGATGCTGAAAAAGTAATTGAATTACCAATCAATGACGATGCTCCATTTGCAGCTTTAGCATTTAAAGTTATGACAGACCCATTTGTTGGAAGATTAACATTCTTTAGAGTATACACAGGAATGGTAGAAAAAGGATCTTACGTCCTAAACTCTACTAAAGGTCAAAAAGAAAGAATGGGAAGACTTCTTCAAATGCATGCTAATAAAAGAGAAGAAAAAGAAGTTGTTTATTGTGGAGATATCGCAGCAGTAGTTGGATTAAAAAATACAACTACTGGAGATACTCTTTGTGATGAAAAAACTCCTATTATATTAGAAAAAATGGAATTCCCAGATCCAGTTATATCTGTTGCTGTTGAACCAAAAACAAAAGCAGACCAAGAAAAAATGGGAATAGCTCTTGCTAAACTTGCAGAAGAAGACCCTACATTCAGAGTTAAATCTGACGAAGAAACTGGTCAAACAATTATTTCAGGAATGGGAGAGCTTCATCTTGATATCATTGTAGATAGAATGAGAAGAGAATTCAAAGTTGAATCTACAGTTGGTAAACCACAAGTTGCTTACAGAGAAACAATTACTGCTTCTACTGAGCAAGAAGTTAAATATGCAAAACAATCTGGAGGTAAAGGACAATACGGTCACGTTAAGATTAAAGTTGAGCCTAACCCTGGAAAAGATTTTGAATTTGTTAATGAAATTACTGGAGGAGCAATTCCTAGAGAATATATTCCTGCAGTTGAAAAAGGATGTAAAGAAGCTCTTGAAAACGGAGTTGTTGCTGGATATCCACTAGTTGGAGTAAAAGTAACATTATATGATGGATCATACCATGAAGTTGACTCATCAGAAATGGCATTCAAAATTGCTGGTTCAATGGCAATGAAACAAGGTGCAGAAAAATGTAAACCAGTTATTCTAGAACCAATATTTAAAGTAGAAGTAACTACTCCAGAAGAATATATGGGAGATATCATAGGAGATATTAACTCTAGAAGAGGTATGATAGGTGGTATGACAGACAGAAATGGTGCTAAAATCATTAATGCAAAAGTACCTTTATCAGAAATGTTTGGATATGCAACTGACTTAAGATCTAAATCTCAAGGAAGAGC
>SAMEA104404100__coassemble_2455_pt1 | contig 14048 bp, 11 predicted proteins | sample SAMEA104404100__metabat2_low_PE_012 | metagenome-assembled genome bin SAMEA104404100 (sample SAMEA104404100) | Balaenoptera acutorostrata
CACTATTTTTAAAACACACCTGTTTTTTTATCAAAAAACTGTTATTTCAATTTTTAATATAATATAAGTAAAAAAAATAAATTATAATAAAAATATAATTTTGTGAAAATAAAAATTTCTGCTATAATAAACAAAAAAATATTTTAATAAAGAAGCAAAATTTATGACAGAATTATATACAAGAATATTTCAAGAAAAAGCCAAAGAAATGATTGATACACTAGATAAATATATTATTTTAGATGTAAGAATTAAAGAAGAATATGAAAATGGATATATAAAAGGGGTGATAAAAATTGAGAGTATGGACGATTTATTGGACTAGTTAGGAATGTTTAAATGAACTATTCTAAAGAATAAATTAAAAAAGCATTAGAGTTTTATCAATAATGTAAGTTTGTTTTTCAAACTGTCCGTATCTTAGGATACCCTACAAGAGAAAATTTCTATAAATGGATAAAAAAAGAAAATGTTCTAGAAAAAGAAAAAAAGCTTTCGATTATTATTAACTCTAACAATGATCCTAAAAATTTTCCTATTAAAATAAAATTAGATGCTATTAAGAGTTGCTTTGAATTGGGAGAAAGTATAAAATATATTTGTTACCAATTACAGGCTATTTCGATGGAAAAATAGTTTCTTGAGAAATAGAAGAAGTTCCTGACTTTAAACTAATAAATAATATGTTAAAAAATGTAATATCTCAATTAAAAGAAAATGAAATTCTTATATTTAGTATAGACAGAGAATGTCATTATAGATGGAAAGAGTGGGTAAATTTATTAAAAGAGGCTAAAATATCTTGTTCTATGTTAAAGAAAGGACGTTTATCCGATAATTTAGCTTATGAAGTTTTTTTGGTAGAATAAAAAATGAAATATTTTATTTTAGAGAATGGTTAAATGTTAGCTTAGAAAACTTTAAAATTATATTAAATGATTATTTAATACGGTGTAATATCGAAAGAATAAAAATATCTTTAGGCTTTAAAGGTCCTGAGGAGTATAGCCAAAGTCTTGGATAATATGAAAAATATTGTCCAAGAAATTGTTCGCACTCCCCTCTCTTCTCCATTTGCTATTTTTTTAGATATTTAAAATTTTTTTACTAAAATTATCTGAAATCAAATTTATTTTAATTTTTTTAAAGTTTAGCTGTATTTTGAGTTATAAGCTCAAATTTTATATCTTACCAATATTTTATCACTTTAGAAATTAAATTTAATTCTCTTATTTTTTATTATTATTTTGACATTTCTTTTGATTTTTTTTCACAAACTTTCATAGCTTTTATTATTGCATTTCTAAAACCATTTTCTTCAAGTGTTGCTACTGCTTCTATAGTTGTACCACCTGGAGAGCAAACCATATCTTTTAATTCTCCTGGATGGATTCCAGTTTCAAGAACCATTTTTGCACTTCCTAAAACTGCTTGAGCTGCAAATTTATAAGCTTTTTCTCTTGTCATTCCACCTGCAACAGCAGCATCTCCCATAGCTTCTATTAACATATATACATAAGCTGGAGATGAACCACTTACAGAAATAACTGAATCAATTAGACTTTCTTCTATTATTTCAGTTTTTCCAAAACTATTTAAAATATTTATTACTTCTTTTAATTCTTCTTTTGTTATAAATTCATTTGGAATAATTGCTGTCATTCCTTCTCCTACCATTGCTGGAGTATTTGGCATAGTTCTTACTATCTTCATATTTTTTCCAAACATTCTACTTAATTTTTCAAGAGTTACTCCAGCTGCTATTGTTATTATTATTGTTTCAGGTTTTATATAATCTTTTATTTCATTTATTACTGCCTCATAAAGATGAGGTTTAACAGAAAGAACTAAATAATTAGATATTGACGCTGTAAGTACATTTGAATTTGAAGTTTTTACTCCATATTTTTCATATGCTTTTTTTAATTTTTCGTTTGATATATCTGAAAAAACTATATTTTCAGGTTTCATTATTCCAGAAGTTATAAGTCCTCCTCCCATAGCTTGCCCCATATTTCCTGCACCTATAAATCCTATCACTTTTTCCATAATGTTACTCCTTTTTTATTACAAATATTTTAATATATTTTAACATATATTTTTTTATTATGCTTATTAAATTACTTTCTTTTTTATATAAAATAAGCTATAATAATTATCAATACAATAATACTAAGGAGATTAAAATGAGTATAGAAATTATAACTTTAATAGAAAATGAAAAAGGAAATTGTGAACTTACCAATGAATTTGGACTTTCCCTTTTAATTAAAGATGAAGATAAAAGTTTTATTTTTGATACAGGAAAAACTGGAAAATTTGTTGAAAATGCTAATAAAATGAATATAAATTTAAAAGAAATAAAAGATATTGTATTAAGTCATAGCCATTTTGATCATACTGGTGGAGTTAGAACTTTTACTGAAGAATGTTCTTCTGACTATACTCTTCATATAAGTAAAACTTTTTTTGAAGAAAAACATAGAATAACTAATATTTTACATGAATTTTTAGGAAATAATTTTGATAAAGATTATTTTTTAAATAAAAAAGTAAAACTTCATTTTCTTGAAAAAGATGAGTATCAAATTTCTAAAAATATAACTCTTTTTACAAATTTTAAATCTTTAAATACTTTTGAAACTCCTACTCGTTATTATTTTAGAAAAATATATGACAATTATATTTTAGATAATATGGAAGATGAAATAGCTCTTGGAATTAATACTAAAAATGGACTTATTTTAGTTTGTGGTTGTTCTCATATTGGTATAGCAAATATCACTGAAAATATAAAAAGACGTACTGGAAAAAATATTTATGGGATTATTGGAGGACTTCATTTAAAAAAAGCAAGTGACGAGAGAATGGATGCTGTTCTTAAATATTTTATTGATAATAATATTAAATTTTTTAGAGTTTCTCATTGTACAGGAAAAAATTTTATAGAAAAATTAAAAAATATTACAAATGATTTTACTTATAATTCAACAGGAAATAAAATTATTATTGATTAAAAATTATTTTAAAATATAAAATAAAAACTGAGAGTAAAATTACCCTCAGTTTTTTATATTAATTTTTTTATCTCTGAATTATGAAAATATATATCCAATTTATTATATGGAATTTCTATATTTTTTTCTCCAAATCTTTCTACTATATACTGCATTAAATTTCCACGGATATTACAATAATCATAATACCCCTTATTTTCAACCCATACTATATATTCTATATTTATTGAAGAATCTCCATATGAATTTAAATTAATAAGTGGCACTCTATTATTTTTAATTTCTTCAAATATTTTTGATATTTCTCTAAGTTCATCAATAGTAAGTTTAATATTTGGATCATAAGAAATAGAAATTATAAGATGTATTTTTCTGTATTTATTAGCATCATAATTTATAATATTTTTACTAATTATAACATTATTAGGTATTATTATTTTTTACTATCTAATGTATTAATTTATGTAGAAAAAACATTTATTTCACTTACTTCTTCCATTGCATCATCATTTCTATAAAATTTTCATTTTTATTTTATACATTTAATTATAATAAATATGTTATTTTACAAGATATTTATCCTATAAATATAAATATATCTTATATTTATAGTATATATAAAGAATTATAAAATTTTAAAAATATTTTATCAAAAAAATTTTTTTAATATAATTTATAAAAAATAAAATTTTAAAGCATTATTTTTCTTTCTTTTCTCAAAAAAATTGAAATAATTTTTGAATTATAAATTCATTTTTGATAAAAATAAATTTTTTTTTGAAAAATTAATTTAATAAAAAATGTTATTTTATAATAGTTTTATATTGTTTTTTGTACATTTTTTTTTTAAGATAATTAAATTATACTTGATTTTTTTCTATTTTAAAGTAAAATAAGGTATAGTTTAAAATCTTTAAAATTTTATAATTTAACTTTAAGGAGGAAATTTTATGTTTGGTTATTTACAAAAAATTGGTAAAGCCCTAATGGTTCCTGTTGCAGTTCTTCCTGCTGCTGCTATCTTAATGGGTATTGGATACTGGATTGACCCTGCTGGTTGGGGACAAAACAGCCAACTTGCTGCATTTTTAATTAAAGCAGGTGCTGCTATAATTGACAACATGCCTATACTTTTTGCTGTTGGTGTTGCTTTTGGACTTTCTAAAGATAAAAATGGTGCTGCTGCTCTTGCTGGATTAGTTGCTTTTGAAGTAGTTACTACTTTACTTTCAACTGGAGCTGTTGCTCAAATGACTGGTGTTGCTCCTGATCAGGTTTCCCCTGCATTTGGAAAAATAAACAACCAGTTTGTTGGAATTCTTTGTGGAGTTATTGCTGGAGAGTTATATAACAGATTCCATACTCTTGAGCTTCCTAAATTCCTTGCTTTCTTTAGTGGAAAAAGATTTGTTCCGATCATTACTTCTGTTGCAATGCTTGTAGTATCTTTCATTCTTCTATATGTATGGCCTATTATCTATAATGGACTTGTTACATTTGGAGAAGGAATTGCTAAACTAGGACCAGTTGGTGCTGGAGTATATGGATTCTTTAACAGATTACTTATCCCTGTTGGATTACACCATGCTCTTAACTCTGTTTTCTGGTTTAACGTTGCTGGTATTAATGATATTGGTAGATTCTGGGGAAAACCTGAATTAGCTTATGCTGATCTTCCAGCTGCTGTTGCTAACTCATATCATGTTGGAATGTATCAAGCTGGATTCTTCCCAATTATGATGTTTGGATTATTAGGAGCTTGTTTTGCATTTATAAAAACTGCTAAACCTGAAAATAAAGCAAAAATTAAATCTATCATGTTAGCTGCTGGATTTGCTAGTTTCTTTACAGGAGTTACAGAACCAATTGAATTTGCATTTATGTTTGTTGCTCCAGTACTTTATTTCTTACATGCTATTTTAACTGGTATTGCTGTTTTCCTTGCTGCTTCATTTAACTGGATGGCAGGATTTGGATTCTCTGCAGGATTTGTTGATTTCTTCTTATCTCTACGTAATCCAAATGCAAATCAACCATATATGTTAATAGTTCTTGGACTTATATTCTTTGTACTATACTATGTAATTTTCAGTTTTGCTATTTCTAAATTCAACATTAAAACTCCAGGTAGAGAAGATGCTGATGTTGAAGAAAATAGTAATGCTTCTGGAAATGCAACTCACGCTGAACTTGCTTCTACTCTTCTTGTTCTTTTAGGTGGAAAAGAAAATATAGTAAGTGTTGATAACTGTACTACAAGATTAAGACTTGAAGTTAAAGATAGTTCTATCATCAATGATGCTGAAATCAAAAAACTTGTTCCAGGTGTTTTAAAACCTAATAAAACTAATGTTCAAGTTATAGTTGGTACTCAAGTTGAATTCGTTGCTGATGAAATGAAAAAACTTGTTTAATAAATTTTAAAAGTTTAAATAGAAAAGAAAAAGGAGAAATTAAATAATTTCTCCTTTTTTATTTTAATCTTATTTTTCTTCAATTAATTCAAAACGATATTTTTGTAAAACATCTGGATATTTTTCTCTATCAACTTCAGAAGCAAACATATCATAAGGTCTTGCAAAAATTCCAAACTCTCCATAAAGTGCTTGATAAATTACAAGTTTTTCTCCTGTTTCTGTATGAGTTGCTACATGAAGCACCTTATAATTTTTTCCTTTAAAATGCTTATATAATCCTTGTTTTATTTCTCTCATATTTTTAAATAACAAATATAAAATTATTTATTATTTCCTCCTTTAATATTTATTAATTAAAAATTATTGCAACCATTTTGCAACCAAAATAATTTTTTATTTTTGTAATTTGTTTAAATAATTTGTTATACTACCTTGGTTGTCCAGTCTTCTACATTCCATATTTCTGTTACAACGTCCATATAAAAATCAGGTTCATGGCTTACTAAAACAACAGTTCCTTTAAATTCTTTTACTGCTCTTTTTAATTCTTCCTTTGCATCTACATCAAGATGGTTTGTCGGCTCATCAAGCACAAGAAGATTAGCTTCTCTATTCATTAATTTACAAAGACGAACCTTTGCATTTTCTCCCCCTGATAAAACTCTCATTTGACTTGTTATATGGTCTCTTGTAAGCCCACATTTAGCAAGAGCTGCTCTAGCTTCTGCATTAGTCATACTTGGAAACTCATTCCATATTTCATCAAGAGCTGTTGTTGTAGTTGCTATTTCTTCTTGTTCAAAATATCCAACTTCTAAAAATTGCCCATGCTCAACTTCTCCAGAAACTGGCTTGATTTTTCCAAGAAGAGTTTTTAATAAAGTAGATTTTCCTAAACCATTTACCCCTTTAATTGCTATTTTTTGATTACGTTCAATTGTAAAATTAAGAGGTTTTGTAAGTGGCTCTCCATATCCTATTACTAAATCTTTTGCTGTTATAACTTCACGACTTGGAGTACGAGCTTCTTTAAATCCAAAAATTGCTTTTGGTTTTTCTCTTGCCATTTCTATTATATCCATTCTATCTAACTTTCTTTGACGATCTTTAGCAAGATTTGTTGTTGCAACACGAGCTTTATTTTTAGCTATAAAATCTTTTAAATGCTCAATCTCTTTTTGTTGCTTTTTATATGCTTGTTCAAGCTGTCTTTTTTTCAATTCATACATTTCTTGGAATTGATAATAGTCTCCTGTATATCTAGTTAATTCTGCATTTTCCATATGATAGATTACATTTGTCACAGAATTTAAAAATGGTATATCATGTGAAACAAGTATAAAAGCATTTTCATAATTTTGTAAAAAGTTTTTAAGCCAAATTATATGATTTTCATCAAGGAAGTTAGTAGGCTCATCAAGTATTAAAATCATAGGATTTTCAAGTAAGACTTTTGCAAGAAGTATTTTTGCTCTTTGTCCCCCTGAAAGTTCTGTTACATCTCTTTCAAGTCCTATATCCATAAGACCAAGTCCTGCTGCATATTCTTCTATTTTAGAATCTAAAGAATAAAAATCACCACTTTCAAGAATACTTTGAATTTCCCCAACATCTTCCATTAAAATATCCATTTCTTCTGGACTACAATCTCCCATCTTATCATAAATAGCAATCATTTCTTTTTCTAATTCAAACATATGATTAAAAGCTGAACGAAGAATATCACGAATTGTTTTCCCTTTTTCAAGAGTGCTATATTGATCAAGATAACCTGTTGTAATATGATTACACCATTCAACTTTTCCTTCATCTGGCATTAATTTTCCTGTAATAATATTTAAGAAAGTTGATTTCCCTTCTCCATTTGCTCCAACAAGACCAATATGTTCTCCTTTTAAAAGACGAAAAGATACACTATCTAAAATTTGTCTTGCACCAAAACCATGGCTAACATTTGTAACATCTAAAATACTCATATAATTTTAAGCTCCTTTATATTAAAAACATTTTTTATCTATATAGTATTATCAGTATATCAAAAAAAACAAATTTTTAAAATATTTTTATTTTTAAATAAAAAAAGCCTCAAAATATTTTGAAGCTTTTAATTATAAATTATTTTATTGTATTAATCCCAACAATCTACATTTTCAGTTATTCCAATATCTTTTGCTTTAAATACAGGATCTTTTCCTGCTTTCTTTTGAGATATATAATCATCAAGACAAAGTTTAGCTATTTTTCCAAGTCTTAAAATTGCATAAATATTTATTACTGCCATTAAAGCCATAAATAAATCTGCTAAATTCCATACAAATTTAAGTTCTGCAATACTTCCATAACTTATCATAAAAAGACATGCTAATCTATAAATATTTAAAAATACTTTATTTTTTGGACTTAAAAATTGAATATTAGCCTCTCCATAATAATAGTTTCCAACAAGAGAGCTAAAAGCAAAAAGGAAAATACAAATTGCTACAAATGGTCCTCCAAAACTTCCTATTTGAGAAGTAAGAGCTTCTTGCGTAAGAGCTATTCCATCTGCTGAAGATGTTTTATATGTTCCTGAAACTAAAATTAAAAATGCTGTGGCACTACATACAATAAGTGTATCTGTAAATACTGCAAGTGTTTGAACAAGTCCTTGTTTTACTGGATGTGTTACATGAGCAGTTGCTGCTGCATTTGGAGCACTTCCCATTCCTGCTTCATTTGAAAATAATCCTCTTTTTATTCCTTGCATAACTGCTGCTCCTAAAGCTCCACCCATAAATTGCTCAGGACCAAATGCACTCTTAACAATAAGAACTATTATTCCAGGAATTTCTTTTATATTTAATATTAATACTCCAAGAACTATTAAAACATAAATAACAGCCATAAATGGTACTATTTTTTCAGAAATACTTGCTATTCTATGTATTCCTCCAAATATTACAAGTCCTGTAAGAATAAATAAAACTATTGATATTGATGTTCTTCCTATTCCAAATGCATTTTCAAAAGCAAATGAAATTGTATTTGCTTGAACAGAGTTAAAAACTAATCCATATGTAATTGAAATTAAAACTGCAAAAACAAGTCCAAGCCATTTGCAGTGAAGTGCTTTTTCTATATAATAAGCTGGACCTCCTTTAAAAGTAGTTCCATTTTTTTCTTTATATACTTGTGCAATTGTACTTTCAACAAAAGCTGATGCTGAACCTAAAAGAGCTATAAGCCACATCCAAAATACTGCTCCAGGTCCTCCAGCTGCCACTGCAAGTGCTACACCAGCAAGGTTTCCTGTTCCAACTCTTGAAGCTGTACTTATACAAAATGCCTGAAATGATGATATTCCATGCTTTGTTTCTCCAGTCCCCTCTTTTAATAAAATAACCATCTCTTTCATCATTCTAAATTGTACAAATTTATTTTTTAATGTAAAATAAATCCCTGCTCCAATTAGAAGTACTATAAGTAAGTACGACCAAAAAATATTATTTAAAAAATTTACTACTGTAGATATAGCAGATATTATACCAAAATCCACAACTAATCCCCTCCTAAAATGTTAAAACTCATATTGATTAAAATTTTATATGAAAGAATTATAGCTTATTAATAAAATAAATTCAAATATTTTTTATAAAATATATTTATATTTTTTATATATACTTAATGCCTGTAAAAATATTTTTCATATATATTTTTATATTTTTCAATAAAATTTTTTTTAAAAAATAATTTTAATAAATAAAAAAGGCTCTCAATAATGAGAACCTATTTTCTTATTCCTCTCTTCTTTTTTTCATCTTCTATCAATTGCCTATAATTAAGATTTTTAATTTCTTTTCTCATAACATAAACTGCAATTATAGCTGCTGTTGTATCTGATATTGGAAAACTTAACAAAGCTCCAACAGCACCAAATTTTAATGGAAGAATAAAAGCTAATGGAATTGAAAGTATTATAAGTCTTAAAAAAATAAATTTTGAAGTTATATAACCTTTTCCCACAGCCTGAAAATAATTTGTACATGAAAGATAAACTGCCGTACTTATCATCATTCCTAAATGAATATGAATACCTTTTACTGTATATTTAATTAATTCAGGGTCATTTTTTACAAAAAAACCAGCCATAAATGGAGCTTTAATATATATAAAAATTACAAGAATTGCTGAAATAACTGCTGTTATTATAATTGAAGTATAAAATGTGTCTTTTACTCTCTTATAATTTTTAGCTCCCCAGTTATATGATAATATAGGTTGTCTTCCTTGATTAAGTCCAACATAACTTGTATTTATAAAGTTTCTTAAAATAGACATTATTCCCATTGCAGCAAGAGCTATCTCTCCACCATAACGAACCAACTGAATATTTAATACATATACATACAAACCATTAAAAAATTGATTTAAAAAAGCTGAAATTCCTATTGATAAAATTCCTTTTAAAATTTTTATATCTAATCTTATATATCTTCTCTCTAATTTTAAAAGTGTACTTCTTGAAAAATATATTATAAGAATAATAGCTGGAATTATATTAGAAATAGAAGTAGCAATTGCTGCTCCCTTCATTCCAAGTGGAAAAACAATAACCAATATATAATCTAAAATCATATTTGAAAATGCAGATGATAGATTTATAACCATGGACATTATTGGATTTCCTTCAAGCCGAACAAAAGCACAAAATGAGTTAAATATTAATTGAAATATTATAGAAGGAAAAAAATATAAATTGTATTCCATTGCATATTTAAAATTATTTTCCCCAGCTCCCATAAATCTAATTATATCTTCTTGAAATACTAATCCAAAAATTGTATAAAAAGCACCTAAAGTTATTGCTGTAAACATCGAAGTTCCTAAAACTTTTCTAGCACCTGATATATTTTCTTGTCCCATTTTTATACCAGCAAGAGCTGCTCCTCCCATACTAAACAACATTGCTGTTGCATTAAGGAGAAGAATAATTGGGAATATTATAGCAATTGCCCCTATTCCATTTCTTCCAACTGCTTGTCCTATAAAATATCTATCAGTTACATTATATATAATTATAGTAAGAGCTGAAATTGTAGAAGGAATTGAAAATTTTACTAACATAGGAATAAGTCTTCCTTCTTTAAATTCTCTTTCCTGTTTTGTCATTTCTACCTCCATAATTTATATAAAAATTCCTTTTTTTATAAAAAAGTTCTTGCTTTAAATTATACTTTTTAATATGTTATTTAGTCAATGATTATCTCCATTATTTAAAAAAATAAAATTATTATATTGAAATAAAAATTCATTTTTTATTTTCTATTTTGCATCTAAAATACAAAATGTATTGTATTTTTCTTAAAAATGTACTACAATATTAAATATAAATATATCTTTATAAAAAAGGAGAAAAGTTATGAAAGAATTACTTTTAAAAAATGCAAAAATAGTTTTAAAAGATAAAATAATTGAAGGTGACATTCTTACTGTTGATGGTATTATAAAAGATATTATTGAAACAAAAAGTTTAAAAGAAAAAAATACCCTAGAAAATAAAAATTCTATAGACATTAATGGTAAATATGTTGTTCCTGGATTTATAGATGTACATATTCATGGTTCAAATGGTGCTGATGCTATGGACGGAACTGAAGAAGCTTTAAAAGTTGTTTCATCATATATAGTAACTAAAGGTACTACAAAATTTCTTGCTACAACTCTTACAAGTTCAAAAGAAGAACTTATTAATGTTTTAAAAATAGCTGGAAAACTTCAAAATAAAGAACTTGATGGAGCTACAATTTTTGGTGTTCATATGGAAGGACCTTATTTTGACATTGAATATAAAGGTGCTCAAAATGAAAAATATATGAAACCAGCAACTAAAAAAGAAATTAAAGAATATCTTGATGTAAAGCCTGGATTAGTAAAGCTTATGTCTTTATCTCCACATACTGATGAATCTTTAGAAACTATTAAATTTTTAAGAGAAAATGGAGTTGTTATTTCTGTTGGACACTCTGCAGCAAAATTTGATGATGTAATGAAAGCTGTTGAAGTTGGACTTTCACACTCTACTCATACATTTAATGGAATGAGAGGAATCAACCATAGAGAACCTGGTGTTGCAGGAGCTGCTCTTATTAGTGATAAAATAAATGCTGAAGTTATTTTTGATAAAGTTCACATTCATCCAGACATTGTAAAACTTATGTTAAAAGCAAAAGGAACAGATAAAGTTGTATGTATTACTGATGCTATGGCTGCTACTGGTCTTCCAGAAGGAGATTATAAACTTGGAGAACTTGAAGTTTATGTTAAAAATAATCAAGCAAGACTTAAATCAAATGATAGTTTAGCTGGAAGTGTTTTAACTCTTGATAAAGCTTTTAGAAATATAATTGAACTTGGATATTCTATACATGATGCTATAAAAGTTACAAGTACAAATGCTGCTACTGAGTTTGGAATTAATGCAGGAAGCATTGAAGTTGGAAAAGAAGCTGACTTTGCTATTCTTGATAATAGTTATAATGTGTACATGACTATCGTAAATGGAAATATAAAATATCAAAGATAGTTAATATTGAACTTAAAAGTCGCTATTTCGTTTAGCGACTTTTTTATTTATTATGAATACACATTTTTAGAACAAATTTTATTATAACAGAATTTTAGAATGAAATTTAACGAACATCATTTATTTAATCAAAATTTTTATTTTTTTATTATTATATTAAATAAAACTATTTATATATAAAATTCATTCTTTTTCTTGTACTATTCTTGAAATTTAAAAAATAATTGTAAAAAAATATTTTTAAATGTGATAAAATTATTAATAATAGGATTGTACAATATATTAAACAAGGAGAAAGAATTGAAAAATACATTTTTTGATAATAAAATATATGATATTTTTAATAAAGAAAGAGATTGTTCTGAAGGACACTTAGCATCATATATTCCTGAACTTGCAAAAATAAATCCAAATTTAAAAGCATTAAGTATCATAACTACTGCAGGAGAAGAAATTAATATAGGAAATTATAATTATAAATTTACTATGCAAAGTATATCAAAAATATTTCTTTTAGCCTTAGCTCTTATAGATAATAGTGAAAAAGAAGTTTTTAGTAAGATAAGTGTTGAGCCTACTGGTGATCCTTTTAACTCAACATTAAGACTTGAAACAAATCAAAAAGTTTTTAATCCTTTTATAAATGCTGGTGCTCTTGCTAGTGCCTCAATGATAAAAGGAAAAAATGCTGAAGAAAAAATTGAAAGATTAAAAAAATTTATAAGTAATTTTACTGATAATAAGGAAATTAATATTGATAAAGCTATTTATAAGTCTGAATATAAAACAGCAAATAAAAATAGAGCTATTTCATATCTTTTAAAAAGTATTGGAGTGCTTGAAACAGATGTAGAAGATAATTTATCTTTTTATACAATGTCTTGTTCTATTTTATTAACTACTAAAGATCTTGCAAAAATTGGTCTTATTTTAGCTAATGGTGGAATAAATTCAAAAAAAGAAAGAATATTACCTTTGAGAATTTGTAAAATATTAACAGCTCTTATGACTACTTGTGGTATGTATGACCATTCTGGAAACTTTGCTACTAATGTTGGAATTCCAGCGAAAAGTGGAGTTAGTGGTGGAATACTTGGAGTTGTTCCTAAAAAAATGGGGATATGTAGTTTTAGCCCTATTATTACAAATCAAGGAAATAGCATAATTGGAGTTGAAATATATAAAGATTTATCTAATATTTATGACATTAATATATTTTAAATTTTATTAGTAACATATTTTAGGAGGAACATTGAAAGAAAAAAGAAATTTAACATTTACAGTAAAGGAAGAAAATGAATTAATGAAATTTCTTATTGAAAATATGCCAAAAAAAAATAGAAATAACATTAAATCTCTTTTAAAAAATAAACAGGTATTAATCGATGGAGCTGCAATATCACAATTTAATTATCCACTAGTTCCTGGACAAGAAATTATGATAACAGAATCTAGAATTTCAGATAAAGATATGAAAGGAATAAAAGTAGTTTATGAAGATGAATATCTTATAGCAGTAGAAAAAGCTTCCGGAATACTTTCTATAGCTACAAATAAAGAAAGAGAAAAAACTGCTTATAATATGGTTAAAAACTATGTTAAATCAAGAAATCCTCTTGAAAAATTATTCATAGTTCATAGACTTGATAGAGAAACCTCTGGGGTTATGATTTTTGCTAAAACAGAAGAAATTCAACAAATTTTACAAACTAATTGGCAAGATATAGTTCTTGAAAGAGCTTATGTGGCTGTAGTTGAAGGAAAAGTTGAAAAGAATAGTGATACTATTGTTTCATACTTAAAAGAAAATTCAGTTTTTGTTACTTTTTCTAGTGAAAAAGAAATCGAAGGTTCTAAAAAAGCTATCACTCATTATACAGTTTTAAAAAGAAGTAAAGGATTCTCTCTTGTTGAAGCAAAAATTGAAACAGGAAGAAAAAACCAAATCCGTGTTCATATGCAATCTCTTGGACATAGTGTTGTAGGAGATAAAAAATACGGTGCAACAACTAATCCTTTAGGTCGTCTTGGACTTCATGCTAAATCTATTAT
>SAMEA104404100__coassemble_2533_pt1 | contig 13614 bp, 12 predicted proteins | sample SAMEA104404100__metabat2_low_PE_012 | metagenome-assembled genome bin SAMEA104404100 (sample SAMEA104404100) | Balaenoptera acutorostrata
ATTAATTGTATTTTTTGCCTCTGCTGAACCTCTTATTCCTTTTAGATACCAACAAATATGTTTTCTCATTTCGTATATAAATTTATCATTATCATTATCTTCTCTAGCTCTTAAAATATGCTTTATTGCCATTTCTATTTTTTCTTTTGAACTTACTTCTGTTCTTATTTCTCCAAATTCAAGTATTTCTCTTATTTCTCTTATAAGCCAAGGATTTCCACATATACCTCTTGCAAGCATAATACCATCAACACCTGAAAGTTTTATTCTTTCTAAAGCATCTTCTGCTGTAAAAATATCTCCATTTCCTATTACAGGAATAGATACTGCTTCTTTTACTTCTTTTATTGTATTCCAATCAGCTTTTCCTGTATACATTTGTTCTCTTGTTCTTCCATGAACAGTAATATGACTACATCCACATTCTTCAGCTATTTTTGCAATTTTTATATATTCTTTTATTCCTTTAAAACCAACTCTTATTTTTATTGAAAGTTTTGTTTCAGGTTTTAAAACTTTTTTTACTGCTAATAAAATTTCTTTTATATGATCTGGATTTGCAAGAAGTCCTGAACCATAACCATTTTTTACTATTTTTGCCATAGGACATCCAGCATTTATATCTATATGAGTTACACCTTTTTCTTCAAGATATTTTGCACTTGCAATTATTTTTTCTATATCATTTCCAAAAACTTGTACAGCTTCCCCTTCTCTTAATCTTAAAAGTTTATTTAAAGTTTTATCATTCATCATTTCCATAGCATTTACACTTACCATTTCTGTAAATACTAAATCCGGATTAAATTCTTCTAAAATTCCCCTAAATGTATAATCCGTTACTCCAGCCATAGGAGCTATATATATCTTCATTTTTTCCTCCGATTTCACTATAAGGCACACTAAACCACAATATAAAATTTTAACATATTTTGCTATATTTTTCAATTTATAGAATATATATTATATTTAATTTTTATTTTTCAAAAAATAAAAAACAATTTGAAAAAATAATTTCCAAACTGTTTTAAATTTTAAATATAATTTTTATATAAAAAATAAAAAAAGCAAGATTAATTTTATAAACTTGCTTTTTTTATTTTGACTAAAATTATTCAGCGTCAGCTGTTTTTAGTACTTGTTTTCCGTTGTAATCTCCACACTCTAAACAAACTCTATGAGGTCTTTTTGTAGCTCCACATTTTTCACAAGTGATTAATGTTGATGCTGCTAATCCATGGTGAGATCTTCTCATATTTTTTTTAGCTTTTGAAGTCTTTTTCTTAGGTACTGCCATTTTAGTTTCCCCTCCTCACAAATTCTTATTTTAATTTTTTATTTTTATATCTAATAACTGTGCCCATCTACTATCCATTCCCTCGTTACTATACTTCTGTAAATAAGAATCATCTTTACATTCCGGAACGCAGGTAGGATATTGTGGCATTTCTAGAAGTAACTCTTCTCTTACCAATTCTGTAACATCTATTTCGTTACCTTCTGCCTCAAAATATTCCTCTTCGGTCATCTCAGCAGTTTTAGCTAAAGTTTCTAAGTATCTTTCATAATCTTCTGAATTTAAAAATTTTCCACTAAACTCTTTATCATTCATTTCAACTATGATTTCTTCTAAACATCTAACACACTGTGTTTTTATTCTAGCTGAATATTTTCCTTCTATAAAGTATTCATTATTTAACCTTTTAGCTTTTCCTTCTATATGAAGTTCGCCATAAAGGTCTACACCTTCTAAGCTGGAAACTGAAAAATTAAATTTTACACTATCTCTATCAAGATCTAATAATTTAATTTCCATAGATAGCCCCCTCATGTTATCATACCTAGTTATTCTACACGTTTTTTAGTTTCTTGTCAAGTATATTTTCTTAACAAATTCCTATACATTAAATAAAAATTCCATTAAATCTCCGTCTTGAACAACATAATCTTTTCCTTCTACTCTCATAACTCCTGCTTCTTGAGTTCCTTTCCATCCAGAGTATTTTATAAAGTCTTCATAACTTGCAACTTTCGCTCTTATAAATCCTCTTTCAAAATCTGTATGAATAACTCCTGCTGCTTTTGGAGCTGTATCTCCTATATTGATTGTCCAAGCTCTTACTTCTTTTACACCAGCTGTAAAATAAGTTTGAAGTCCAAGAAGTTTAAACCCTGCTCTTATAAGTCTGTTAAGTCCTGCTTCTTCTACACCTAAACTTTCTAAAAATTCTGCTTTATCTTCTTCACTCATTTCTTGTAACTCTTCTTCAACTTTTGCTGATACTATTACAACTTCTGAATTTAGATTTTTAGCATATTCTTTTACTCTTTCAACATATTCATTTCCCTCTGCTAAATCATCTTCAGAAACATTTGTAACAAATATCATTGGTTTTATTGTAAGAAGTTGATATACCCTTATTAATTCTTTTTCTTCATCTGTTAAATCAAGAGTTTTTAATAATTTTTCCTCATTTAAATGAGCTTGACATTTTTCTAGTACTGGAACAAGTTTCATTACATCTTTATTCTTAGTAACAAGAAGTTTTTTATTTTTTTCAAGAGCTTTATCTATTGTTTCCATATCAGCTAAAATAAGCTCTCCATTTATAACATTTATATCTCTTATAGGATCTACTCCACCATTTACATGAACAACATTATCATCATCAAAACATCTTACAACTTGACAAATTGCTGCTGTTCCTCTTATATTTGAAAGAAATTTATTTCCAAGTCCTTCACCTTTTGAAGCTCCTGCTACAAGTCCTGCTATATCAACAAATTCTACTGTAGCTTGAACAACTCTTTGAGGATTTATTATTTTTGCAAGTTCATCCATTCTTTTATCTGGAACTGTTACCATTCCAACATTTGGTTCTATTGTACAGAAAGGATAATTCGCTGCTTCTGCTGCTCCAGCTTTAGTTATTGCATTAAAAAGAGTTGACTTTCCTACATTAGGAAGTCCAACTATTCCTATTCCAATCATTAATCTTCCTCCTAAATTTTATTTTACTCTAAATTTTAACATATGAATTAACTTTTGTAAATAAGTTATACTTTTTACTATTTTTTAAAAAATAATTGAACCAATAAGCCCAAAAATTATTAACGGTATATTATAATGAAGAAAAGTAGGAACACAAGTATCCCATATATGTTGATGTTGCCCATCTGCATTAAGCCCTGCTGTTGGTCCTAAGGTTGAGTCTGAAGCAGGAGAACCAGCATCCCCTAAAGCTCCTGCAGCTGCAACTAAAATTGCTATTCCTGATGGACTAAAACCAAGTTTTAAAGCAAGAGGACAATAAATAACTGCTAAAATTGGAATTGTTCCAAAAGAAGTTCCTATTCCAAGAGTTACAAAAAGTCCAACACAAAGCATTACAAAAGCACCAAGTATTTTATTAGTTCCTATAATTGAAATTACTCCTGCTACAAGTTCTGGAACTGCTCCTGTCTCTCTTATTACATTTCCATATCCAGCAGCAACAAGCATTACAAATGCTATAAATCCCATAAGATGAAGTCCTCCATCAAGTGTCTGATCTATATGTTTCCATGGAATAACATTAGTAATTGCCATAAATATTAAAGCAAATAAAGCTCCTAAAGGAAGTGAACCTGTTTTTAATTGTACCCCAAAAGCTATTATTGCACCTATAAGAGCAAAAAAATGTTTTTTCTCAAATACACTATCATTTTCAGATTTATTTTCATCTTCATTCATTTTATACTCTCTTGGTTTTCTATAACTAATAAATACTGCTGTAAGAAGTCCTAATAACATTCCTACACCTAAAAACCAGTTAACAGAAGAAACTTCACCTAATGTAATAGTTACATTATTTGCATTAAGTTGATCTTTTACTATTGTTTGGAAAATAAGTCCAAATCCTACTGGTAATACAATATATGGTGTCTTAAGTCCAAAAGTTAAAGCACAAGCAACTGCTCTTCTATCTATCTTAAGCTTATTCATAAGTGATAAAAGTGGTGGCACAAGAATTGGTATAAACGCTATATGTACTGGTATTAAATTCTGTGATGAACATGCTATTCCTGCAAGAATAAATATAAGTAAAAACTTTTTATCTTTTACTATTCTTGAAATTTTTAAAGCTATTATTTTAGCTAGTCCTGAATTATTTATAGCAACAGCTAAAGTACCTAAAAGAATATAACTAAGTGCTGTTTCAGAATTTCCTCCCATTCCATTAATAAGAATATTCATCGTTTCTCCTAGCCCCATTCCTGCTGAAACACCTGCTACAAGTGCAGATATAAGAATTGCTATAATAACATTTAACTTTAAAAGACATAATGTCATCATTACGGTTACTGATAAAATTACTGGATTAAATATCATCTCTTCTCCTCAAAAATTAATTTATTTTTAATTAAATTCATAAATAATTTTTCTATTTTTATAAAAAAAACTGTGATTTTTCACAGCTTAAAAATCAAAAATATATTGTATAATTCCTATTAATTTTATCATTAATTTATTTTTAAAGCAATATAAAAAAATTTAGATTTTCCTTATTTTTCATAAAAAACTATAAAGAATATATTATTTTTGATACTATGTATAATATAATAAAAATTCAAAAACTTATGATATAATAATAATAAAGATTTTTAAACAAGGAGACGATTAAATAATGAAATTAGTAGATTCTCACTGTCATGTTAATGATGATAAATTTTCCGAAGACAGAGAGGAAGTATTTAAAAGAATAGAAAATGAACTTGAATTTATAGTTAATATAGGAAATGATTTATCTACATCAGAAGAAACTGTAAAATACAGCGAAAGATATCCTTTTGTATATGCTGTTGTTGGAGTTCATCCTACTGACATCTCAACTTATAATGATGAGGTTGAAAAAAGATTAGAAGAACTTTCTAAGTACGAAAAAACTGTTGCTATTGGTGAAATAGGTCTTGATTATTACTGGATGGAAGATGAAAAAGAAGTCCAAATCGATGGTTTTAGACGTCAAATGAAATTAGCTGAAAAAGTTAATCTTCCAGTTGTTATACATTCAAGAGATGCTATGGAAGATACTTTAAAAGTTCTTAATGAATTTCCAAATGTAAAAGGAGTTTTCCATTGTTATCCTGGCTCTTTTGAAAGTGCTATGAATGTTCCAAAAGATTATGTTTTTGGAATTGGGGGAGTTCTTACTTTTAAAAATGCTAGAAAAACTGTTGAATTTATAGAAAAAATTGATTTATCAAGAGTTGTAATAGAAACAGATTCACCATACCTTACACCTGTTCCTTTTAGAGGAAAAAGAAATGAACCTATTTATGTAAAATATATAGCTAAAAAAATTGCTGAAATTAAAAATATACCAGTTGAAGAAGTTATAAAAATTACAACTGAAAATGCAAAAAGAATTTATAATATAAAATAATCTTTACTATGAATTTGAAAGGATTTTTATGACACTTTTAGGAATAGGAAATGATATTATAGAAATAAATCGTATTGAAAAAGCTATATCAAGAGAAAATTTTATAAAAAAAGTTTTTACAGAAGAAGAAATTAAATATATTATTTCTCGTGGAAATAGAACTGAAACATATGCTGGAAAATTTTCTGCAAAAGAAGCTATCTCTAAAGCTCTTGGAACTGGCATAAGAAATTTTTCTCTCACTGATATTGAAATATTAAATAATGATTTAGGAAAACCTTATGTTAAATTTAAAAATAATATAGCAAATTTTAATGAAAAATATTTTATTAATATTTCTATTTCTCATTGTAAAGAATATGCTACTGCTGTAGCTATTATCTTTGTAAAATAATTTAAAACTATATTATAATTTTTTAAAATTGGAGAAAAAAATGGATATTTTAGAATTAAAAAGAGAATTTCAGACTTATATAGAAAAAATCGAAGGAATAAAACAAACTATAAAGCTTGAAGAAAGAAAAAAAATAGTTGAAAAACTTGAACAAAAAACAACTGAAGATGGTTTTTGGAATGATAAAAAAGAAAGTCAAGCTACCATAAAAAAAATAAATGAAAATAAAGACCTTATAAATGAATACAATGCAATTAAAAATTTATATCACGATGAAGAAGTTTTAATAGAATTTGTTGATATGGGAGAAGAAGATTTTATTAAAGAATTACAAGAAAAACATAAAAAACTTTCTCATGAAATAGACACTCTTGATGTTAAACTTTTACTTGATGGAAAATATGATGGAAATAATGCAATTATTACAATACATTCTGGTGCTGGGGGAACTGAAGCATGTGATTGGGTAGATATGTTATATAGAATGTATAGTAGATGGTTTGCTGAAAAAGGTTATAAGGTTAGTCAACTTGATTTTATGCCTGGAGATTCTGTAGGTATTAAATCTATAACTCTTCTTATTGAAGGAGTCTATGCTTATGGTTATTTAAAAGCAGAAAAAGGAGTTCACAGACTTGTAAGAATTTCTCCTTTTGATGCTAATAAAAAAAGACATACTTCTTTTGCTTCTCTTGATGTTCTTCCAGAAGTTGACGACACAATAGAAATTGAAATTAATCCTAGTGACTTAAGAATAGATACATACAGAGCTGGAGGAGCTGGAGGACAACATGTCAATATGACTGACTCAGCTGTTAGAATTACTCATATTCCAACTGGTATTGTTACAACATGTCAACAAGAACGTTCTCAACTTTTAAATAGAGAAAAAGCAATGAAAGTTCTTCAAGCAAAATTACTTGATTTAGAAATTAAGAAAAAAGAAGAAGAGATGAAAAAAATTCAAGGAGAACAATCGGATATAGGTTGGGGAAATCAAATAAGATCTTATGTATTCCAACCTTATACTATGGTAAAAGATCATAGAACTGGTTGTGAATCTGGAAATATAAGAGCTGTTATGGATGGAGATATTGATGATTTTATAAGTGCATATTTAAAATGGATAAAAAAATAATTTTTTCTTTAAATAATATAGAATTTTTAGTTATTTTCATCATAAATAATTCTTTAAAAAAAATATGAAATATGTTAAAATTTAATTTAGATAATAAAAATGATGGGGGTTAAATAAGCAATGGAAAGAAAAGTAAGAACTAGAGTAGCTCCATCTCCTACAGGAGATCCTCATGTTGGAACAGCATATATTGCTATGTTCAATATTGCTTTTGCACATGTAAACAACGGAGAATTTATTTTAAGAATAGAGGATACTGACCAGAATAGATATACTGAAGGTTCTGAGCAAATGATATTTGATTCACTTAACTGGCTTGGATTAAACTGGGCAGAAGGTCCAGATATTGGTGGACCAGTAGGACCATACAGACAATCTGAAAGATTTGGAATATATGGAGACTATGCAAGACAATTAGTTGAAAAAGGTGAAGCATATTATTGTTTCTGTACTCCTGAAAGACTTGAAAACTTAAGAGAAAGACAAAAAGCAATGAAAAAAGCTCCAGGGTATGATGGACATTGTAGAAGTCTTACTAAAGAAGAAATAGAAGCTAAACTTGCTGCAGGAGAACCATATGTTATAAGACTAAAAATGCCTTATGAAGGTGAAACTGTTATCCATGATAGATTAAGAGGAGATATTGTTTTTGAAAACAGTAAAATTGATGACCAAGTTTTATTAAAAGCTGATGGTTTCCCTACATATCACCTAGCAAACGTTGTAGATGATCATTTAATGGGAATAACTCATGTTATAAGAGCTGAAGAATGGATTTCTTCTACTCCAAAACATATCCAATTATACAAAGCTTTTGGTTGGGAACAACCTGAATTTATTCATATGCCACTTTTAAGAAACAGTGACAGAACTAAAATTTCTAAAAGAAAAAATCCTGTTTCATTAAACTGGTATAAAGATAACGGATATTTAAAAGAAGGATTATTAAACTTCCTTGGACTTATGGCTTACTCTTTTAAAGATGGAAAAGAAATATTCAGTTTAGATGAATTTAAAGATACATTCAACATTGATAATGTTTCTCTTGGAGGACCTGTATTTGACCTTGTTAAACTTGGTTGGATAAATAATCAACATATGAGAATGAAAAATCTTAAAGAATTAACAGATCTTGCACTTCCTTTCTTCCAAGCTAAAGGATATATTGGAGAAACTTTAACTGAACATGAAAGATTTGCTCTTGAAAGAATAGTTGAAATTTTAAGAGAACATGCTCATACATTAAAAGAAATAGCTGATGAATCTGAAGTTTATTTCAAAGATGAATACACTCTTCCTGAAATAACTGAAGATATGGATAAAAAAGAAAGAAAAGGAATTGAAAGATTACATAACAGTATTCAAGATGAAACTGGTAAAAAAGCTATAAAATTATTCCTTGAAAAAATAGAATTATATCCAACTGAAGATATTCTTTTAGATGATGCTAAAAAGCTTCTTACTGATACTTTAGAAGAAATTGGAGAAGGACCTGGAAAAGTATATATGCCTTTAAGAGCAGTTCTTACTGGTTTACCTAAAGGTGCAGATTTATATAATCTTATCTCTATAATCGGAAAAGCAAGAACTCTTGCTAGATTAAAAAGAATGATATCATTATATAATATTTAATCATTGATTTATTAAAATTGCCCTGCTTATAAAATAATTATAATTTTATATGCAGGGAATTTTTTTATAAAAATATTTTATTTTTTTTCTGCTTACCAACAACAATAAAAAAAGAGGTATTATTTATGATAGACTGTAAAAAATTTTTTCAAAAAGCTTTTCCTTTTTGGGATAAAATAACAGAAAATGAAAAAAATATAATTTTAAATAACTGTACTCTTCAAAAATTTTCATCTGGTAAAAACATTCATGATTCAACTGAATGTACTGGTATCATCATTGTAAAAAAAGGACTTATAAGAGTATATATGTTATCTTCTACTGGAAAAGAAATTACACTTTATAAATTAAATCCTTATGATGTCTTTGCTCTTTCTGCTTCTTGTATTCTTTCTAATATTAATTTTGATATTTTTGTAGATGCTGAAAAAGATAGTGAAGTTTATCTTATAAATCCACATAAATATAAAGAATTAAAAGATAAAAATATACTTATTGAAAGTTTTACAAATAGTATAATAAATCAAAGTTTTTCAGATGCTATGTGGATTATGGAACAAATACTTTTTATGAGTTTTGATAAAAGACTTGCTATCTTTCTTTTAGAAGAATCTATTTCATCAAAAAGTGATATATTAAATATCACTCATGACTATATCGCTAAAAATATGGGAACTGCTAGAGAAGTGGTTTCAAGAATGCTTAAATATTTTCAAAATGAAGAAATAATTTCTCTTTCTAGAGGAAATATTACTATTATTAATAAAAACAAATTAAAAAATTTAATATTATAAAAATAACAGAGAAAAAATTTCTCTGTTATTTTTATGGGAGTTTATATTTTTATTTTTTAGATTTATCTTTTTATTAATTCAAGAACTTCATTTTTTTGAAGTAATCCAACTGATTTTTCAACTGGTTTACCATCTTTAAATAAAATCATAGTAGGGATAGACATAATTCTAAATTCTCCTGCTAAGTCTGATTCTTCATCTACATTTATTTTAACAATCTTAACTGATGAAACTTCATTTGAAACTTCCTCAAGAATTGGTCCTAATGCTCTACAAGGTCCACACCATGTTGCCCAAAAATCCACTAATACTGGTACATCTGATTTTAAAACTTCTTTTTCAAAACTATCTTTTGTTACGTGTAGAACTGCCATTTTTTCCTCCTTAATTTCACATTTCTTTTTATAAAAATATTATAATACTTTTTTTAGATTTTGTATGTGATAAAGTCACATATAAAATATTTTTCTTTATATTTATTTGACTCTAAAATAATACTTTTTTTCTTAATATTTTTTATTTTTTCAAAAAATAAAAACTCTAGGATAAAATCCTAGAGTTTTTTATTTATTCTATACTTCTGTTATCGATTCATGATTTTCTTTTGCTTTTCTTGCAAATTCTTTTTCTTCTTTAGTTCTTAATAATCCAAATTTAATTGTTACTAATGTTGCAAGAATTAAAAAAATTGGATAGTAAGCAAACTTTAATATATCTATAGGAGATACATGTCCCATGCCTGTCATTATAAGCATTCCACCATCATGTGGGCAAAGTGCTAATGTTCCACAAGCAAATATGTCTATTAAACTTGCAAGTCTTTTTGGAGCAATATGGTATTTAGAACCTATTTCCTTAGCAATTGGAGCAGAGATAATAATAGCAACTGTATTATTTACAAGAGCTGCTGCTAGAGATCCTGCTAAAATTCCTATTCCATACTCAGCACCACTTCTTGTTTTAACTTTAGAAGTTATTTTTTCAATAAGCCAATCTATTCCACCATTTTCTTTTATTACACCAATAATTCCAGCAATTAAAATTGCTACAATTGTAATTCCCATCATATCTTCCATTCCACTGCCAATAGCTTTAATGAAAGGTAAAAAACCAACACTTCCTGTTGCCATTCCAACTATTCCACAAAGAACTATTCCACCCATAAGAACTAGAACAACGTTTCCACCTGCAAGAGCTCCTGCTAGAACTAATAAGTAAGGAACAACTTTTATAAAATGGAAAGTAAGATCTCCTTCAATATCTCCTGCTTTACCTAATATTGTATAAAGTATCATAGTAATAATAGCTGCAGGTATTGCAATTAAGAAATTCATTCTAAACTTATCTCTCATTTCACAGCCAACTCCTCTTGTTGCAGAGATTGTTGTATCTGATAAAATTGAAAGGTTATCTCCAAAATACGCTCCTCCCATAACTGCTGCTAAAGTTATTGCTACATCCATATTACTTTTTGCTGCAACTCCTACTGCAATTGGAGCCATAGCTGCCATTGTTCCCATTGATGTTCCCATAGCTGTTGCTATAAAACAAGAAATTAAGAATATTCCAGGAACTATAAATGTTGAAGGAATAAAAGTAAGACCTAAGTTAACTACTGATTCAACTCCACCCATAGATTTTGCAGCACCTGAAAATCCACCAGCAAGAAGATAAATTAAACCCATTATCATTACACCAGATGAACCTGCATTCTTAGAAAAAACTTCTATTTTATCATCTATTTTTTTACTTTTATTCATTAAAACAGCAATTCCAATAGCTATAAATAAAGCTACGTGACGAGGAAATTGATTAAAAGGTGATGCTGAACCTTTTATTGAAAAAAATACACCACTACCAATATATAAACCTAAGAAAATAAACAGTGGAAGGAAAGATATTCCTCCAAGACCCTTTTTGTTGTCTGTTGACATAAAACTACCCCCTATATTATTATTAAAGTTTTATTTTTTTCTCCATGCTATTATAGCTTTTTCTATTCTAGTCATACCCTCTTCCACCATATATCTAGGACATGCTATATTCATTCTTTCAAATCCTTCTCCATTATCTCCAAACCAGAATCCATCATCAAGAGCTATTTTAGCTTCTTTTTGCATAAACATTGAAAGCTCTTCTTTTGTCATTCCAAGTGCTGAGAAATCAAGCCACATTAAATATGTTCCTTCTGGTTTTCTTACTTTTACTTCTGGCATTTTTTCCTTTACAAAATTAATTACATAATCCATATTTCCATCAAGGTGAAGTAAAAGCTCTTCTAACCACTCTTCTCCTTTTGTATATGCTGCTTCAAATCCAACTAAGCTGAAAGGACTGTTTCTTTTTACATCTAATCTTCCTAATTCTTCATCTAACATTTTCCACTCTTCTTCTCTTGGAAGTGTTGCAAATGATGCTTGAAGACCAGCTATGTTAAATGTTTTTGTAGGTGAGAAACATGTAATTGTATTATTTTCAACTTCTTTACTTAATGATGCAACTGGAGTATGTTTATTTCCTGGCATTATGACATCTCTCCAAATTTCATCTGCAATAACTCTTACATTGTATTTTAAGCAAAGCTCTGACATTTTTGCAAGTTCTTCTCTTTTCCATACTCTTCCAACTGGGTTATGAGGACTACACATAATGAAAAGTGTTACTTTTTCATCTGAAACTTTCTTTTCAAAATCTTCAAAATCTATTGTATAGTATCCTTCTTCATCTTTTACAAGTTTATTTACTACTAATTCTCTATTATTTTCTTTAACTACACTTGAGAATGGATAATATACTGGACTTTGAATTAAAACTTTTTCATCTGCTTTTGTCATAAGTCTTACAAGTATTGAAAGTGTAGGTACAACCCCTGGGCTGTTTATTAATGTTTTTGCTTCTATTTTATATCCAAATCTTCTTTCTATCCAATCAGCAGCACTTTGATAATATGATGCAGGTCTATATACATAACCAAATATTCCTTGCTCTAATTTTTCTTTCATTGCATCTATTATTACTGGAGCTGTTTTTAAATCCATATCAGCTATCCACATAGGCCATAAATCATTAGATATAAATTTATTTCCTATTTCCTCCCATTTAGCTGAATGATTTCCTCTTCTGTCAATTTTTTCATTAAAATTATATTTCATCTTTACTCTCCTTTAATACATCATTCTTTGATAAAAAAGTTTTATTTAAGAATATAATGTCATTTTTATTACACAATTTATTATTTAGCAATTTTTATGCCAAAATATAAAAATATTTTTATCTACTGTATTTTACTATATATCTGACTTTTATTTATTTTTTGAAATTAAAATAAATAGGTTATTTTTTATTTTAACCTGTTTATTTAGGTTTAATAGGTTTTAAAAACCTATTTATTCTTGCAATTTTTATGAAAAATATTGTAAAATATAGTAAATCTAAAATAAATTTTTATATTTTTTAGGAGGTGTTTTAAAATTTCTTTAAAAATTGCTATTATTTCTGCTGGTAAAGATGTTGGACTTTTCTATAAAAAACAACTTGAATATTTCTTTGCTGATGCTGTTGAAGTTTATACTTATTCTACTGAAGATGGAAGTGCTTATTCACTAAAAACAGAAGATATTTTTCTTATAACTACAATTTCTTTTGATACTCATAACGAAGTATTAAGATATATACCAAAAGATAAACATATAGTTAATGGAACAATTACTATAAAAAATAGTATTGTTGAAAAATTAAAAAAATTACCAATAGGAACAAAGGCTCTCCTTGTAAATTCAACAAAGTCTATGTCTGAAGAGTCAATAGTTCTTCTACATCAAAAAGGAATAAATAATATCTCTTTCTTTCCTTATTATCCTGGTTGTAAAGAAAAATATGATGATATTCCTCTTGTTATTACTCCAGGAGAAAGTCATTATGCACCAATTGGAAAAAAAATAATTGATATTGGAAATAGAGTTCTTGATACAAATACTCTTCTTGAAATAATTTCTTTTACTGATTGTGAATATCTTTTAAGAACAGATAGACTTATAAATTATTTTGATGAAATTTCAGAAAATAATACTGGGATTGAATCTCTTATCTCTAAAATGGAGCTTGCAACACAACAATTTAATATTCTTCTTCGCCTTTCAAGTGAAGGAATTATTCTTGTTGATAATACAAATAATATTATAATGTGTAATCAAAAAACAAATGATTTTTTAGAAAAAGGCAGAATTGATC
>SAMEA104404100__coassemble_2544_pt1 | contig 13575 bp, 15 predicted proteins | sample SAMEA104404100__metabat2_low_PE_012 | metagenome-assembled genome bin SAMEA104404100 (sample SAMEA104404100) | Balaenoptera acutorostrata
TAACTGTTATATTTCAACCTCATAGATATAGTAGAGTAAAATTCCTTTTAGAAGAATTTTCTGGAACATTTAGAAATGCAGATGAGCTTATTCTTATGCCTGTTTATAGTGCAGGAGAAAAAGATGAATTTGGAGTATCTATTGAAGATCTTTTAAATAAAATAAATCATCCAAATAGTAGAATATCAAAAGATATGGAAGATTTAGAAAAAGATTTATTAAATAGATATGAAAATCATGTTTATTTATTTATGGGAGCAGGAAGTATTTCAGTATTTGCTCATGACTTTGTAGAAAAATTAAAAAAGCAGAAGGGAATTAATTAATGAAAATATTAGAAAATTATAATATGAAAAAACATTCTAATATGAAAATAGGTGGAGAAGCTAAAAAATTCATAGAAATAGAAAATAAAAAAGAACTTTCAGAAGTTTTAAAAGAATTGAAAAATTATTTTATAATAGGAAATGGAACTAATACTCTTTTAAATGATAAATTTTTAGATATAACATTTATATCTTTAAAAAAATTAAATAAAATCACATTTTTGGGAAATGGAAAAGTCAATGTTGAAGCTGGAATTGATTTTGGAAAATTTGTAAAATATATGGAAGAAAATAATCTTTCAGGATTAGAAGAATTAGCAGGAATTCCAGGAACAGTGGGTGGACTTATTTTTATGAATGGTGGAGCTTATGGAAAAGAAATTTTTGATTGTATAGAATCAGTTGAAATTTTAGATGAAAAAAGAAATATAAAAATAATTCCAAAAAATCAATTAAAAATTGATTACAGAAAAACAAAAATTAAAGAAAATGATTGGATAATAATAAGCGCTAATTTTAAATTTGGAGAAGGATTTAAGAAAGAGATTGTAAGAGAAATTCAAGAAAAGAGAAAAAATAATCAGCCTCTTGAAATGCCTAATTTAGGAAGTACTTTTAAAAATCCAAAAGGATATTTTGCAGCAAGACTTATTATTGAAGCAGGGGCTCAAGGGCTTAAGATAGGTGGTGCTCAAATGTCAATGAAACATCCAAATTTTATAGTAAATGATGGAACAGCTACATTTGAAGATGTCCTTAATCTTATTGCTGAAGTAAAAAGAAGAGTAAAAGAAACTTCAGGAATTGAATTAGAAAGAGAGATAATAATTTTAAAATAATTTGAGGTGGCAAAATGAAAATAGCAGTTTTTATGGGAGGAGTATCTTCTGAAAAAGAAGTATCAATAAGAACAGGAATAGCAATACTTAATAGTCTTTTAAAACAAGGATATGATGCTTATGGTGTAGTTTTAGATAAAAATAATCTGCTTTCAGCATTTATAGATAATGAATATGATTTAGCATATTTAGCTCTTCATGGCGTATATGGAGAAGATGGAATAATACAAGGACTTTTAGACATACTTGGAAAAAAAAATACAGATAGTGGAATGATAGCAAGTGCTGTATCAATGGATAAAGATCTTACTAAAAAAATAGCTCAAGCAATAGGTGTGAAAGTAGCAAAATCTTATAAAAAGGAAGATATAGAAAATATAGAAAAATTTCCAATAGTTGTAAAACCATCAACAGAAGGCTCAACTGTTGGGTTATATGTATGTCATAATAAAGAAGAACTAAGAGAAGCCATAAAGATATCAGGAAATAAAGACCTTGTAATAGAAGAATTTATTAAAGGAGAAGAGCTTACTGTAGGAGTTGTAGAAGGTGAAGCTTTAGGAGTATTAAAAATAACTCCAAAGATAGGATTATATGATTATAAATCAAAATATACAGCAGGAATGACTGAATATGAATATCCAGCAAAAATAAGTGAAAAATCCTACAAAGAAGCTATGGAATATGCTACAATGATTCATAATAACTTAAAAATGAGTGGAATTTCAAGAAGTGATTTTATTTTAAAAGATGGAGAATTATATTTCTTGGAAGTAAATAGTTGTCCAGGAATGACTGAAACAAGTCTTGTTCCTAAATTAGCAACTTTAAAAGGATATACTTTTGATGACCTTACAAGAAAAATTATTGAAAAATTTAGATAAATAATAGATAATTTAAGAGAAAGGTGATTTTCTTGAAATTAATTTTTAGAATAGCTTTGATAACTCTCTTAACTTTTGGAGTAATTAAAACAGACCAATTTTTTTTAACAAAATCTATTTTTAAAATAAAAGAAATAAAAATAAAAGGTACCTCTAAAAAATTAGAAGAAAGTTTTATTTCTTTAAAAGAACAACTAATAGGAAAGAATATAAATGATATAAATCTTGATAGAATAAAAGAGAAAATATCAAAAGATGTAAGAATAAAAAATGTAGTTATAAAAAGAAATAGTATTAATGGAATTTTAATAGATATAGAAGAAAGAGAACCTAAATATTATCTTCAATATAAAAAAAATATTTATATTCTTGATAAAGAAGGAAAAATTTATGGTTATTTAAATGATTTAGAAACAAAAGATTTTCCTTTTATAGTTGTAAAATCTGAAGAGGAGATAAAAATTCTTTTAGAAATACTTGATAAAGTAGAAGCAACAGATTTAAAAGATATAGTGTCACAAATATATATAGGAAAAGATGATATTATAAATATTGTGCTTTCTGATGGTGCTATAATAAAAACTAATAAAGAAGTAATAAAAGAAAAGTATGATATTGGAAGCTATCTTTTCTTTGATTTATCAAGTAAAAAAAGAATAGATTATATTGACCTTCGTTACGAAGATTATATAGTAAAATATATGGAGGATAAAAATGGAAGATAGTATTATAAAATTTATCCTAGATGTAGGAAATTCAAAAATAAAAATGTTTGCTGGAGAATTAAGTAACTATGGTGAAAAACTAAGAGTATTAAAATATGTTGAAGTTCCAAGTAGAGGAATTAGAAAAAATGTGATAGAAAACCAAATTTATCTAAGTGAAAGTATTTGTGATGCTGTAAAAGAAATGGAAATAGCAACAGGACTTGAAGTAAAAAAGGTAATATTAGGTATAGGTGGAACTAATATATATTCTAGAACTAAAAATATAAAATTAATTTTTGATGAAGAGAAAGTTATAACAAAAGACCATATTACAGAAATTTTTCTTACAGCAGAAAAAGAATTAAAACAAAAATCTGAGCAAGTTTTAGAAAGTGAAATCTATAATATAAGAGTTAATAACTCTGGTATTATAAAAAATCCTGTTGGAGTTACAGGTAGAGAGATTCAAGCAGATGTTCATTTAATTTTTATAAATGAAAATGAAGTAGAAGAACTTACAGAAGTAGTGAATAGAGCTAAGTTAGAAGTTGATAGTATAGTTTTAAATTCTTATGCTTCAGCAAAAGCAACTTTAATGGAAGAAGATAAAACAATGGGAGTTGCTCTTATAGATATTGGTGAAGGAACGACAGATATTATTATCTATAAAAATAATAAACTTATTTATGCAAAATCTCTTCCACTTGGAGGAATGCATTATGTAAGTGATTTAGAATATATTTTTAATATTCAAAAATCAGATGCTCAAGAAATAGTAAAACAAATAAGTGATTTTAAAGATAAACAAGAATTTAATTTTCCTGTAAATGGAAATAAATATATTTCAATAGGAAATATAAGAAAAGTTATAGATGCTAGAACAGGAGATTTAGTTACTTTTATAAAAAAGGCAATAGAAGAGTCTGGATTTACAGGTTACCTTGGAAAAGGAATATATCTTACTGGTGGAGCTACTAAGATGGATGAAATTTTTGAAGGTGTGAAGAGCAATTTAGGTTATTCTGTAAAAAGAGTTACTCCTATTCCTTTAGCAGGTCTTGAAGATGTAAAACCAGAAATGGCTGTTGTTGTTGGTATTCTTTTAGAAGTAATGGAAAAAGAATATAATAATCTTGAGAAAAAAAGAAAAGAAAAAGAAGAGAAAGAAAATCTATTAAAAGAAAGTATAAAAATAGATGAAGATAAAACTAAAGAAAAAGAAAGAGAAAAAGAGAAAGTAAAAAAAGAAAAATTTAAATTTGTAAAAGAATGGCTTTCTAATTTTATATAATTCGGGGAGGTAAAAGAATATGGAGAACAACATCGTAAAAATAAAAGTTCTTGGTGCTGGTGGAGCAGGTGGAAATGCAATCAATGATATGATTTCATCTGGAGTAACAGGTGTAGAATTTATAGCTGCAAATACAGATGCACAAGATTTAGGAAAATCCCTTGCTGATGTGAGAATTCAACTTGGAGAAAAACTTACAAGAGGACTTGGAGCAGGAGCAAATCCAGAAATAGGAAAACAATCAGCAGAAGAAGATTTAGAAAAATTAAAACAACTTTTGGAAGATACAGATATGCTTTTCATAACTGCAGGAATGGGTGGAGGAACAGGAACTGGTTCATCTCCTGTAATAGCTAAAATAGCAAAAGAATTAGGTGTACTTACAGTAGGTATAGTGACAAAGCCATTTGGATTTGAAGGTGGAAAAAGAAGATCAAATGCAGAAAGAGGAATAGAAGAACTTAAAGAATTTGTAGATTCTTTAGTAGTAATTCCAAATGACAAATTATTTGAACTTCCAGATAAAACAATAACACTTCAAAATGCTTTTAAAGAGGCAAATAATATTTTAAAAATAGGTATTAAAGGTGTAGCTGACCTTATGATAGGAAATGGTCTTATTAACCTTGATTTTGCTGATATAAAAACAACTATGCAAAATTCAGGTATAGCTGTTCTTGGATTTGGTGAAGGAGAAGGAGAAAATAGAGCAATAAAAGCAACAGAAAAAGCTTTAATGTCTCCATTATTAGAAAAATCAATTTCAGGAGCAAGTAAAATACTTCTTAATATAGCAGGTTCATCAGATCTTACACTTATGGAAGCACAATCTATTGCAAATATAGTAAAAGATGCAGCTGGAAAAAGTGCTGATGATGTAATGTTTGGAGTAAATTTAAATGAAGATTTAAAAGATGGAATACAAGTTACAATTATTGCTAATAACTTTGTAGATACGGTTGAAAAAAATGAACCATTTATAAATATAGCTGTAAATAAAGCTGAAGAACAAAAAGAAGAAACTAAGGCAGCAGAAGAGGAAAAAAGAACAGAATTAGATCTTCCACCTTGGATAAGAAGTAATAAATAATTAAAAATTGTTAAAAATAGTTGATATTAAAGGGATATTATGTTATAATAGTTCTTGCCCTGCTCAAGAACATAAGTTTTTTGGGCTAAAACCATAGGGAGGAGGTAAAACAAATGACTAAATACGAAATTATGTACATTATCAACCCAACTATATTAGAAGAGGGAAGAGATGCAGTTATCGCTAAAGTTGATACTATATTAACAGAAGCTGGAGCTACTCTTACTAAAACTGAAAAATGGGGAGAAAGAAAGTTAGCTTATCCTATCGATAAAAAGAAAACAGGATTTTATGTACTAACTACTTTAGAAATGGACGGTACAAGATTAGTTGAAGTAGAAAGAAAACTTAACATAACTGAAGAAGTTATGAGATATATCATCGTAAAACAAGACTAATTTCTATTAAATTTAATCACAGTATCAAAAGTTTATTTCAAATAAGGAGGTATTTAAAATGGCTGAATTCAGAAGAAGAAGAGCAAAATTAAGAGTTAAAGCAGAAGAAATTGATTATAAAAATGTAGATCTTTTAAAAAGATTTGTTTCTGACAAAGGAAGAATCAATCCTTCTAGAGTAACAGGTGCTAATGCTAAGTTACAAAGAAAAATAGCTAAAGCTATAAAAAGAGCTAGAAATATCGCTTTAATTCCTTATACAAGAACAGAAAGATAATTTCACATAAAAAAGAGATGTTAATTAACATCTCTTTTTTTGTTTTTTATAAAAAAATAGACTATAATAAACATAAAATAAATTTATTTGAAAGGAGAAGAAATGGAAGAGATTTTAAAAGAAATTAAAATTTCAGAAATTGAAAATATAAAAATAGGACATGCAGAAGATTTAAAAAATGGAACAGGATGTACAGTAATAATTTGTGAAAAAGGAGCTCCAACAGGTGTAGATGTAAGAGGAGGAGGACCTGCTTCAAGAGAAACAGAGTTATTAAATCCTGTTGCAGATTGTAAAGGAATTCATGCTTTAGTTCTAAGTGGTGGAAGTGCTTATGGACTTGATACAGCTGGTGGAGTAATGAAATATTTAGAAGAAAAAGGAATAGGATTTCCAGTCGGAAAAACTGTAGTTCCTCTAGTATGTGCATCTTGTCTTTTTGACTTAAATGTAGGAAATTATAAAGTAAGACCTGATGCTGAAATGGCATATGAAGCATGTAAAGATTCAGAAAATCTAAGATTTGAGTCAGGTTGTATAGGAGCAGGAACAGGTGCAACTGTAGGAAAATTTTTAGGACCAGAATATTCTATGAAATCAGGTTTAGGATGTTATGCAGTTCAAATTGATAATTTGAAAATAGGAGCAATAGTTGCAGTAAATGCTCTTGGAGATATTTTTAATGTAAAAACAGGTAAAAAATTAGCTGGTCTTTTAAATAAAGAAAAAGATACATTTGGTGATACAGAAACAGAATTTTGTAAAACATATAGTAAAATGAAAAATTTATTTACAGGAAATACTACTATTGGTGCAATAATTACAAATGGAAAATTTGATAAAGTACAGATGAAAAAAATAGCTTCTATGGCACAAAATGGTTATGCTAGAACAATTCGTCCTGTTCATACAACAGCTGATGGAGATAGTATATATGGATTATCAGTAGGAAATGTAGAAGCAGATATAAATGTAACAGGAACTATTGCATCTTTTGTTATGGCTCATGCTATAAATAAAGCAGTACTTTCAGCAAATTCTATGTATGGATTTTTATCAGCAAAAGATATTTTAAAATAAATTATATTAATAAATAAAAAGCGAGAAAAATATATCTCGCTTTTTATAATTAAATTTATATGATAAAATAAAGGAGAAGTTAAAAACTTTACTTTTTTAATAGAAAATCTATTTATTAAATGTAGATTATGATATAATTAAAAAAATTTCTTTAGTAAAATTAGGAGTATAAAATGAAAATAGTTGTTGATGGTATGGGTGGAGACAGAGGAACCTCTGAAGTTTTAAAGGGAGTAAATCTTGCTCTTAATGAAATGCCTGAAATAGAAATAATTATTGTTGGTAAAAAAGAGATTATAGAAAAAGAATTTTCAAAGTATAAACATGATAAAAGTCGTGTTACAATTGTAAATGCTGACGAAGTAATTGAAATGACAGATGAACCAGTTTTAGCAGTAAAGAAGAAAAAAAATTCATCTATGAATATTGCACTTGATATTGTTAAAAATGGAGAAGGAGATGCTTTTGTATCAGCAGGAAATACAGGAGCATTAATATCAGCAAGTCAAATGAAATTGAGAAGAATAAAAGGAATTTTAAGACCTGCAATAGCAACAGTTTTTCCAGCTAAAGAAAAAAATATAGTTCTTATGGATGTGGGAGCAACTGCAGATACAAAACCAGAATTTATAAATCAATTTGCTATAATTGGTTGTAAATTTGCCAAAGAAATCCTTCATAGAAAAAATCCGACAGTTGGGCTTCTTAATATAGGAAGTGAAGAAGGAAAAGGAAATGAGCTTACAAGAGGGGCTTATGAACTTATGAAAAATAATAAAAATATAATTTTTGTAGGAAATATTGAAAGCAGAGATATGATGTCTGGAAAAATAGACGTTATAGTAACAGATGGTTTTACTGGAAATATGGTTTTAAAAACAAGTGAAGGTATTGCAAAATATATTTTTGAATGTTTAAAAGAAGAAATACAAAGCAGTATTTTTGCAAAAATAGGAATGTTTTTTATGCTTCCTGTTTTTAAAAAAATGAAGAAAAAATTAGATTCTTCTGAATATGGTGGAGCATTATTTTTAGGACTTAATGGAATATCAATTAAAGCTCATGGAAATTCAGATGCAAATGGAATAAAAAATGCAATTAGAGTAGCTAAAGAATTTGCAGAAAATAGATTTGTAGAAAAGTTAAAAGATACAATAAGTTCACAGGAGGAAGAAGAGTGTTAAAAAGTATTGGAATAGTTGGATTAGGTATTTATGCACCAGAAAAAGTAATGACTAATGCTGACTGGGAAAAATTAGTAGATACATCAGATGAATGGATAAGAACAAGAACAGGAATACAGGAAAGAAGATATGTCTCAGAAGGACAAGGAACATCCGATTTAGCAGTTGAAGCAGCTAAAAAAGCTCTTGAAGATGCAGGAATGGTTCCAGAAGATGTAGATTTTATAATTCTTGCAACTTGTACTCCAGATTATAGAGCACAAAATGCATCATCACTTGTACAAGCAAAACTTGGAGCAAAAAATGCAGCTGCGTGTGATCTTAGTGCAGCATGTAGTGGATTTATATATGCTCTTTCAATTGGAAAATCAATGATACAATCAGGAATGTATAAAAATATTCTTGTAATAGCAGCAGAATCAATTTCAAAAATTATAAATATGAAGGATAGAAATACAGCTATTCTTTTTGGAGATGGAGCAGCAGCAGCAGTTTTAAAAGAAGTTGAAGAAGGGTATGGAATACTTTCATCATTCTTAGGAACTGAGGGAGTAACAGATGAAACTCTTAGAATAAATGTAGGAGGAACTTTAAATCCAGTAACTCATGAAGCTATTGATAATGGAGATGTATATTTAAAAATGAATGGTCAAGAAGTTTTTAAATTTGCAGTAAAAGCTCTTCCAAAATCAACTAAAAAAGCACTTGAAGCTGGAAATATGAATGTAGAAGATTTAGACATAGTAATCCCACATCAAGCAAATATGAGAATAATAGAAGCAGCAGCAAAAAGATTAAAGCTTCCTATGGATAAATTTTATGTAAATCTTCAAAAATATGGGAATACATCAGCAGCATCAGTAGGACTTGCTCTTGGTGAGGCTGTACAAGAAGGAAAAATAAAAAAAGGAAGTATGCTTGCTCTTACAGGTTTTGGAGCAGGACTTACTTATGGTTCAGTAATTATAAAATGGGCTAAATAAAAATTAAATAAAAAATTTGTTTAGTAGTCTAAAAGTTTAATTGACATAGAAAATAATCATATGATAAAATTACATATGTAATTAAAAAGTTTGTATTTTTTAGGAGGAAATATGAGCAAAATAGCTTTTGTTTTTCCAGGACAAGGAGCACAGTTCGTTGGAATGGGAAAAGATATATATGAAAATAATGAGATAGCAAAACAAGAATTTGATAAAATATTTTCAAATCTTTCTTTTGATTTAAAAACAGTTATGTTTGAAGGACCAGAAGAAACTTTAAAGAAAACAAAATATACTCAACCAGCTATTGTAGCAATGAGTCTTGTACTTGAAAAATTAGTAAGAGAAAAAGGAATAAAACCTGATTTTGTAGCAGGGCATTCAGTTGGTGAATATGCAGCAATGGGTTCAGGAGAATTTTTAACACTTGCAGATGCTGTAAAACTTACAGCATTTAGAGGCGAGATAATGAATGAGATAGCAGAATCTGTAAATGGAGGAATGGCTGCTATTATAGGAATGGAATCTTTTAAAATAGAAGAAATTTTAAAAACAGTTGATGGAGTAGTTGAAGCAGTAAACTTCAATGAACCTAAACAAACAGTAATAGCAGGAGAAAAAGAAGCTATTGAAAAAGCATGTGTAGCCCTAAAAGAAGCTGGAGCAAAAAGAGCTCTTCCTCTTGCAGTATCAGGACCATTCCATTCATCATTAATGAAACCAGCAGGAGAGAAGTTAAGAGATGAAGCAAATAAATATGATTTTAGAGAAGGAACAGCAAAATTAATATCTAATACAAAAGCAGAAGTAATCTCTATTCCTGATGACATAAAAGCAGAAATTTATGCTCAAAGTTTTGGACCAGTAAAATGGGTTGATACAATAAATAAATTAAAAGAAAATGGTGTAGATACAATATATGAAATAGGACCTGGAAAAGTTTTAGCAGGACTTATTAAAAAAATAGATAAAGAATTAACTGTTATAAACATAAATTCTTTAGAGAATATTGAAAATTTATAAAATAAATTAAAATGGATTTTTGATAGAAATGTTTTAATATATAAATTTTATTTTTATAAAAAGTTGAAAACTATAATTAAATTTGATAATATTATAGTGAAAATAAAAATTTATTAAAGAAATAGAGGAGGAAAAAATGTTAGATAGAATTAAAGAAATAGTAGTAGAACAATTAGGAGTAGATGCTGAGCAAGTAACTCCAGATGCAAATTTTGTAGATGATTTAGGAGCAGATTCATTAGATACAGTAGAGTTAATAATGGCGTTTGAAGAAGAATTTGAAATAGAAATTCCTGATACAGATGCAGAAAAAATAAAAACTGTACAAGATGTAATGGACTACATAGAAGAAAACAAGTAGTGATTAACAGTAAAGGGGATACAGAAATGTTCCCCTTTAATTTTTATAAATGAAAAATTTTTGACAAAAGTAATTAAACTTAAAGAGGTGATAAAATGAGAAGAGTTGTTGTAACAGGATTAGGTCTTATAACAGCTTTAGGAACAGGATTAGAAAAATCTTGGTCTGAAATCATAAGTGGAAAAACTGGTGTAAAAACAATAGAAGCTTTTGATACAGAAGATACTCCAGTAAAAGTAGCTGGAGAAGTAAGAGATTTTCAACCTGAAGCATTTGGAATAGAAAAAAAAGAAATAAAAAAACTTGCAAGAAATACACAATTTGCAATAGGAGCTGCTAAAATGGCTCTAGCAGATTCAGGGCTTGTAATAGATGAAAATAATGCAGAAAAAGTTGGAGTAATTGTTTCTTCAGGAATTGGAGGAATGGAAATATTTGAAGCTCAACATGAAGTCCTTTTAAATAAAGGACCAAAAAGATTATCTCCATTTACAATTCCAGGAATGATTTCTAATATGGCATCTGGAAATGTTGGAATTTATCTTGGTGCAAAAGGACCAAATAAATCAATAGTAACAGCTTGTGCAGCAGGAACTCATTCAATCGGAGATGCTTTTGAAACAATAAAATTAGGTAAAGCAGATGTAATGTTTGCAGGAGGAACAGAAGCTTGTATAACAAAATTTGCTATAAATAGTTTTGCAAATATGAAAGCACTTTCAACAAATCCTGATCCTAATACAGCATCAAGACCATTTACAGTAGATAGAGATGGATTTGTAATGGGAGAAGGAGCAGGAGTATTAATTCTTGAAGAGCTTGAACATGCTTTGGCAAGAAATGCTAAAATATATGCAGAAGTTATAGGATATGGAGAAACTTGTGATGCACACCATATTACAGCTCCAGCAATAGATGGAGCAGTAAGAGCATTTAAAATGGCTTTAGAAGAATCAGGAGCTTTAGTTTCAGAAGTAGATTATATAAATGCACATGGAACTTCAACAGGACTTAATGATAAAAATGAAACTGCAGCAATAAAAGAAGTATTTGGAGAAGATGCTTATAGATTAAACGTTTCTTCAACTAAAGGTGCAACAGGTCACGTACTTGGAGGAGCAGGAGGAATAGAAGGAGTTATCTTAGCAAAAAGTATTTCAGAAGGAATTATACCTCCAACAGCAAATTATGAAAATCCTGATCCAGAGTGTGATTTAAACTACACACCAAATAAAGCTGTAGAAAAAGAAATAAGAGTAGGACTATCTAGTTCACTTGGATTTGGTGGACATAATGCAGTAATTGTTATGAAAAAATATAAATAAAGGGGAAAAAAGTGGAAGTTAAATTAGAATCTTTAGAAAAAGAAATAGGATATTTTTTTAAAAATATAGATTTATTAAAAACTTCACTTGTCCATAGATCTTTTGGTAACGAAAATAAAAAATACAAAAAAATAAATAATGAGAGACTAGAACTGCTAGGAGATGCAGTTCTAGATCTTATTGTTGCAGAATACTTATATAAACATTTTCAAAATTATTCAGAAGGTGACTTAGCAAAAATAAAATCTATGGCAGTAAGTGAACCAGTTTTGGCTAAAGCAGCAAAGAAATTGGGAATGGGTAATTATCTTTTACTTAGTAAAGGAGAGGAATTAACAGGAGGACGTGAAAGAAGTTCAATACTTTGTGATGTATTTGAAGCAGTTCTTGGTGCTATATATCTTGATTCAGATTTTGATACAGCTAGAAAGATAGTATTAAATCATCTTGAAGAATATATAGAACATATAGAAACAGATGAAGATATTCTTGACTTTAAAACAATTTTACAAGAATATAGTCAGAAAGAATATAAAACAGTACCTATTTATGAAGTAATTGGAGAAAAGGGTCCAGACCATAAAAAAATCTTTGAGATTTTAGTTAAAATTGGAAACAATGCTGAGGCAGTTGGAGTAGGAAAAAGTAAGAAAATAGCAGAGCAGGGAGCAGCAAAAGCTCTATGCAAAAAATTAGGTGTAAATTAATGAAAAAGCATTATAATATACCTATTTTTATAAGTCATTTTGGATGTCCAAATGCTTGTGTTTTTTGTAACCAAAAGAAGATTAACGGAAGAGAAACAGATGTTACTCTAGAAGATTTAGAAAATATTATACAGGAATATCTTAAAATATTGCCAGAAGATTCATGCAAAGAAGTAGCATTTTTTGGTGGAACTTTTACTGGTATATCAATGGAAAAACAAAAAGAATATTTAGAAGGTGTAAAAAAATATATAGATAGAGGTCTTGTACAAGGAATAAGACTTTCAACAAGACCTGATTATATTAATAAAGAAGTTTTAGATCAACTAAAAAAATATCATGTGACAACAATTGAATTAGGAGTACAATCTTTTGATGAAAATGTATTGAAAAGAAGTGCTAGATATTATCCTATTGAAATGGTGTATAAAGCATGTGAAATGATAAAATCTTATAATATAGATTTAGGAATACAGCTTATGCCAGGACTTCCAGGTTCAACTTTTGAAACAGATTTTGAAAGCGCTAAAGAAGCTGTTAAAATAGGACCTCAAAATATGAGAGTATATCCAACACTTATAATAAAAGATACAGAAATGGAAAGAATGTATAATAGAGGAGAATACGAAGTATTCTCTCTTGAAGAAGCAATTAAAAGATGTAGAAAAATATGTTCTCTTTTAGAGATAAGTGGGATAAATATAATAAGAGTAGGACTTCAACCATCTGATGATTTAAGAAATGGTGGAGTTGCAGTTGAAGGAGCTTTTCATCCAGCTTTTAGAGAGTTAGTTGATGGAGAGATTTATTTTGATTTTTTGAAAAAAATAAAAAATAAAGAAAAGATTCTTGAAATAGAAATTAATGAAAAAAATGTATCAAAAATTATAGGAATAAAAAAGAAGAATGCTATAAGATTTGGAAAATTTCAATTAAAAATAAATAATGAATTAGAAATATCTGAAATAATAGTAAATGGAAAAAAATATAATAGAGAAGATATTTTGAGAGAAGAATTGAGTGGTTGCATATGAATAGAATAATTATAAATGTAAATAATTTTCAAAAAAGAGCAGCTATAATTGAAGATGGAAGAGTTG
>SAMEA104404100__coassemble_2553_pt1 | contig 13546 bp, 13 predicted proteins | sample SAMEA104404100__metabat2_low_PE_012 | metagenome-assembled genome bin SAMEA104404100 (sample SAMEA104404100) | Balaenoptera acutorostrata
AATATATAAAAGTCCCATTTTTTTATTTAAATATTTGATAACAAATATATATTATTTTTATCCAAAAAATATTAATAAAAAAAATATTTTATTTTTTAAAACCATATTTTTAAATGAAATAAGATAAAAAAATAAATTTTTTAAAAAATTATAGTTGACAAGACATCTTTTTGGTAGTAAACTTAGTTCAACAAAATACAAAACAAAGAAGATAGAGGTTGCGGGATTCAATAGTAATTGAAAACACTAGATTTGTGTATCGTTTTCAGCCAAAGGGGAAACCGCCGAAAGATATATATAAACACAATTATGTGTATCTTGGGACGAAGCATAATATGCCTCGGACTGTCACAACAATGTGGAGAGCTATCATTGGTTATTTAATATTTATTTTTAAATACTAGTTATTTAAATATTATTACCATAAACTCATTTTTGTGAATCTTCAAAAATAAGTTTATGGTTTTTTTATTTTGTATCTATAATTTAAAATTTTTATATATGGGGGTATTTACTATGGGTAACAGATTTCTTAGATTAATTTCATTTTTAGGTTTTACTTTTTTAATGGTTTCTACATCAATATTTGCTGATGAAGCAGCTTATCAACCTGCTTTATACTCAACATTCTGGGCACTTGTTCCTCCTGTTGTAGCTATTATTCTTGCACTTCTTACAAAAGAAGTTTACAGTTCTTTATTTATTGGTATCTTAGTTGGTGGACTTTTCTATTCAGGATTTACTTTTGAGGGAACAATGGTACACATTCTTCAAGATGGATTTATAAAAGTTCTAGCAGATTCTTATAATGTTGGTATCTTAATATTCCTAGTTATTCTTGGTGGAATGGTTTGTCTTATGAATGCAGCTGGTGGTTCAAGAGCATTTGGAGTTTGGGCAAGTAAAAGAATAAAATCTCGTGTTGGTGCTCAACTTGCAACAATATTTCTTGGTTGTCTTATATTCGTTGATGACTACTTTAACTGTTTAACAGTTGGAAGTGTAATGCGTCCTGTTACAGATAAACATAATGTATCTCGTGCAAAACTTGCTTATTTAATAGATTCAACTGCAGCACCTATATGTATCATTGCACCAATTTCATCTTGGGCAGCAGCAGTTACTGGATTTGTTCCTGGTGAAGATGGTTTCTCAGTATTCATTCATGCAATTCCATATAACTTCTATGCACTATTCACAATAGTTATGATGTTACTTCTAGTTTTTCTTAATATTGATTATGGACCTATGAAAAATCATGAAATCAATGCAATGAATGGAGACTTATTTACTTCTGAAGATCGTTCATTTGTTACAAAAGAAGAAAAAGTTAGTTCAAAAGGTTCTGTTCTTGATTTAGTAATTCCAATTATTCTTTTAATAGTTTGCTGTGTAACTGGTATGATTTATAGTGGTGGATTCTTCACTGGTGCTAGTTTCGTAGAAGCTTTTTCAAACAGTGATGCATCTGTTGGACTTGCTCTTGGAAGTATTTTTGCAATAGTAATTACAATTGCTTTCTATTCTGTAAGAAAAGTACTTAACTTCCATGAATGTATGAATTGCATTCCTGAAGGATTTAAAGCAATGGTTCCAGCTATTATAATTCTTACATTTGCTTGGACTTTAAAATCTATGACTGATAGTTTAGGAGCTGCTCCATATGTTGCAGGTTTAATGGAAACTTCAGCTGCAGGACTTATGAATATGTTACCAGCAATTATATTCTTAGTTGGTTGTGGACTTGCATTTGCAACTGGAACTTCTTGGGGAACATTTGGTATATTAATTCCAATAGTTGTTGCTGTATTTGAACATGATCCTCAAATGATGATAATTGCAATTTCTTCTTGTATGGCTGGAGCTGTATGTGGAGATCACTGTTCACCAATATCTGATACTACTATAATGGCATCAGCTGGAGCACAAAGTAATCACGTAAACCATGTTTATACTCAACTTCCATATGCTTTATCAGTTGCAGCAATTACATTTGTTTCATATATAGTAGTTGGTTATACAAGAAGCTTATACTTAGCTTTCCCTCTTGGAATAATCTTACTATTTGGATTACTTTTCTTCATAAGAATGAGAGAAAATCAAAAAGTTGCTGCTCCTTCAGCTAATTAATAAATAATAAAAAATATATTAAAATCCTCTTTCTATAAAATGAAAGAGGATTTTTTTATTAATTCCTTCCTTATATATAATATAAATTTAAAAAATAAAAAATTAAATATTGTATAAATCTAGACATATTTTATATACTGTGATAGTATTTATTAGATAAATAAAAATATTTTTTAGGAGTTACATATGAAATATAACAGAGAACAAACAGAAAAACTGTTAAAAGAATTTTTTGATAAAAAAGTTCTTATTAAATGTGTTGTTTCAAATATGAAAGGAAATTATTCTTATTCAAAAGTAATAATAAAACCTGTTTTATTAAAAAATGATTTCTTTTTCCAATTTGAACAATTTCAAAATAATAAAGCTTATCATTCAAATTTAACTATTGAAGATAGCATAGAAAAAATATCAGAGCTTATTGATAATTTCAAACAACTTATGATTTTTACAACTGAAGGAGATTATCAAATAATAAAAGGAAAAAATGACTTTAATATAAAAGTTACTAAACAATCAAAAGAAATTTGTTGTCTTCAACATAATAAAACTAAAAATTATATACTAGAAGAGGGAACTCCTATTCCTTTTCTTATCAAATTAGGTGTTATGGGAGAGAATGGAGAAGTTTTTAAAGATAATTATAATAAATTTAGACAAATTAATAAATATCTTGAATTTATAGATGATACAATTAAAGAACTAAAAAATAAAAAACTTATCAAAGATACAGTTAAAGTTATAGACTTTGGTTGTGGAAAATCTTATCTTACTTTTGCTCTTCATCATTATCTTAAAAATATAAAAGATATGAAATTTACTATAATAGGACTAGATTTAAAAAAAGATGTTATGGATTATTGTAATAAAGTTGCTCGTGAATTAAATTGTGAAAACTTAGAATTTCTTACTGGAAATATAAAAGATTTTGATAAAATGAAAGATGTAGATATTATTTTCTCTCTTCATGCTTGTAATAATGCAACAGATTATGCTTTATTAAAAGGTTTAGAATTAAATGCAAAAGCTATTCTTGCAGTGCCTTGTTGTCAGCATGAATTTAATCAAAAAATGAGTACAAATAAAAACAGTGAATTTTTTAAGAAAGAAAATCCTATTGGTAAACATGGTATTCTTTTAGAAAAATTTACATCGGTAGCAACTGATGCATTTAGAGCTCAAGCTCTTGAACTTTGCGGATTTAAAACTCAAGTAATGGAATTTATAGATATGGAGCATACTCCAAAAAATATCCTTATAAGAGGTATTAAAGAAAAAATCAAACCTGAAATTCTTGAAAAAAAACTTGTAGAATATGAAATCTTTAAAAAGTTTTTAGGAATAGATCCTATTCTTGATGAACTTTTAAAACCATATTTTCTTGTAAAAAATAAATAAAATTAGGAAGGTATTAAATAAATGAAACCACTTATTAAAGAAATAATTGTTGTTGAAGGAAGAGATGATATTACTGCTGTAAAAGCTGCTGTTGATGCAGAAGTTGTTGCTGTACATGGATTTTCAGTAGGAAAAAATATTGATAAAGTAAAAGCTGCTTATGAAAGAAGAGGGATAGTTGTTCTTACTGATCCTGATTTTGCTGGACTTAAAATAAGAGATTATATTCAAAAAAGATTTCCAAAAGCAAAACATGCTTATATAAATAGAATTGAAGGAACAAAAAATGGCGATATTGGAGTTGAAAATGCAAATCCTGAAGCTATTATAAAAGCTCTTAATAAAGCAAGATGTGAATTAACTGAAATAAGAGAAATTTTTAAACCTGAAATTCTTTTAGAATACAAACTTACTGGATATCCTGATTCTAAAATGTTAAGAGAAAAACTTGGTAAAAAACTTGGACTTGGATATTCTAATGGAAAACAACTTCTTTCAAAATTAAATCGTTATGGAATAACTATGGAAGAATTTGTAGAAGCTATGAAAAATCTTGATAAATAAGAAAAAGGCTAGTATAAACTAGCCTTTTATTTTTAATATTCTACCTCTTTATATTCATCATTTTTTTCAAATTCTTTTTTAACATAAGAACAAACTGGAATGATTTTTATATCTCTCTTCTTAGCTTCATCAACTGTTATTTTTACTAATTTTTTAGCAATACCTTGTCCACCATAATTTTTATCAACAAAAGTATGTTCAATAGACCAAACATTTCCATTAACAGAAAAAGTTAATTTTCCTATTTCCTTCCCTTCATCATAAGCCACTGCCTTTTTATTTTCTAATTCAAATTTTATTTCTATCATAATTATTCCTCCTTTAATTTAATCATTTTTATTATTTTCTTTATTCATTTTTTCATCTTTATTATAAAGATATACTGCCACAAAAACAGCTGATATTCCACCTACAAGTTTTGTAACTATTATTGGAAAAACCATATCTTTATTTACACCAGCAGTAAATCCTAAGTGACTTCCTAAAACAAAAGCACCACTTACAGAAAAAACTATATTCATCATCTTTCCCTTATTATCCATATCTTTTACAAGCATAAACATTGGAATATTATGAGCAAGACAAGCTATAATCCCAGCCATTGAAGACTCATTTATATTAAAAACATTTCCAATTTTAATAAGTGATTTTTTAAAAGTTTTTGTTATAAAAAATACAAGTGGGAAAGCTCCAGCAAGAACAATTCCTATACGAAATACTGTTTTTACTGCCTCAAGAGCTGGATACATTCCTCTTATTATAACTATCCCTGTTAAAATTTCTATAATTTGAAGAGCAAGACCTATTGTAATTATAATTGACATAAATTTTCCAAATAGAGAAAATATTTTTGCAACTTTTTTAGGAAATTTTAAAAGAGCAAAACAAATAAAAATTGTAAATATAAATGTAGGAATTAAATTAAATATTAGCATTTTTAATTTAAAACCAGCAATAAGTCCACCAAAAAAACAACCAATTGGAATTGTTGCAATTCCTGAAAGAATTCCTTTAGAAAGATATTTTTCATCTTCTTTTCTAATAGTTCCCAAAGCAATAGGAATTGAAAATGAAAGTGTTACTCCTAAAGTACTACTTAGAAAAAGTCCACCTAAAAGTCCTGCATCTTTTGAAAGAGCAAGTTCTGTTCCAAGAGAATATCCCCCCATATCATTTGCAAGAATAGTTCCTGCAAACATAGCTGGATCAGCACCAATCATTTTATAAAATGGTGTGATTATAGGTCTTAAAAAATCAGCAATAACTGGTGAAAGACTTATTACTCCTATCATAACAAGAGATAAAGTCCCCACTGTCATTATACCATCTTCAAACTTTTTCCCATACTCATATTTATTTCCAAAAATTCTATCTATTGCTCCAATGATCATAAAAAAAACCATCAGATATATAATAATATTATTAATACTCATATTTTCCCTTTCCTTTAACATGTTTATTATTTTTTAATAACTGGTATTTGAATTTCTGTTATAAACTCATCTTCATTTTCAGTTATATGAATTTCTATATGATAAATCTCATGTATATCTCCTATAACCTCAAGGTTATTTTCAGAAATATATTTTTTTAAAATATCATAATATTTGTAACTTTCTTTATAGTTTCCTCTAAAAACAATAGTAAGGAAATATCCCTCTTCCATTATCTCTCCCTTTACATCATTTATAATAAATGTTTCTGAAAAAGTAAGATATTCTCCTTTTAAAAAATTTTCTTTTGAAAGCGTTGCACCTATCTCATTATTTGTAAGTATAAAATCACTATCATATTCTGTTTTTTCATTTAAAATCTTAAGTTCAAAATCTATTTCCCAATCTTGTTTAAAATTTCCCTTTGAACGAAGAAATTTCCTTTTAGGAATAAATTTTAAAATTGGTTTATTAAAATCTTTAAAAGTTTTAAAAAACTCAATATTTTCTAATTTACTTGTAAGTTCCTCTTTTAATTCTGTAAGTTTTTTTATTTTATCTTCAATTTTTTCAAGTTGAAATTCTATTATATCATTTGCAGAATTTATATTTCTCTCATCTAAAAACTCTTTTATATCTTCAAGCCCCACTCCAATATTTCTTAGATTTCTAATATTATTAAGTTTCCAAATTTGTTTTTTTGAATAATACCTATACCCGTTTTCTCCTACAAAATCAGGAGTAACAAGCCCAATTTTATCATAGTACCTCAGTATATCACTGCTTATTTTATAAATCTTACTTATTTCTCCAATTTTATAGTATTTTTGCTTATTTGATATACTCATAAGTTCTTCATCTCCACTTATAAATTCTTAATCTTAATTTTATCATAAAACAATCAAAAAATGATATAATAATAATTAGAAAATATCACTAAAAAGGAGAAATTTTAATGGAAGACAAAAATTTATTTTTTCCTCTATTTATAAATTTAAAAAATAAAAAAGTTCTTGTTGTAGGTGCTGGAAAAATTGCATATAGAAAAGTAGAAACACTTTTAAAATATAATGCTCAAATTAAAATTATTACCAAAGAAATTAAAGAGAAGAAATTTAAAAATTTAGAAAATATAGATATTATTATAGGTGAATTTTCAAAAAATATGCTAGATAATATTTTTATGGTAATTTGTGCTACTGATAATGAAATTCTTAATGAAAAAATCTATAAACTTTGTGATGAAAAAAATATTTTAGTAAATAATATAACTTCTAAAACTGAAATGAATTGTCGTTTTGGAAGTATTGTTAATACAGAAGAATATACAATAGGAATTTCTGCAAAAGGAAATCCTAAAAAAGCAAAAGAAATGCGTAAAAAATTAGAAGAAATTTTATAAAAATAAATCTTTTTCTATTGACATTGGAATGATTCTAAAGTTTATAATATTAACATAAGGGGGTTGATATTATGAATTTAAAAAATTCAATTGAGATATCATTATGGAAATTCCTCTTCAAAGATAGGGATACTTAGGGTATATCATTCTAAAAATAAAAGTAATAAAAAAGGAGAATGATATATTATGGCAAAATTAGATTTAGGCAAAGATAGCCTCACGAAAATTATATTAAAATATGGTATTCCATCTATATTGACAATGTGGATATACTCACTTTATACAATAGTTGACGGAATTTTTATTGGTAAATTTTTAGGAGCAAATGAAATAGCTGCTATAAATATAGTAATACCATATACAAATATTTCTTTTGCTCTGGGAATAATGATAGCAGTTGGTGCTGGAACTATTATTGCTATCCGTCTTGGAGAAAAAAATTCAAAAGAAGCAAATAGAATTTACAGTCTTGCAATTCAATTTTTTATGGTTCTTGGTGGATTTTTAGGTATTATGGGAATATTTTTTTCAAGACAAATAGTTACACTTCTTGGAGCAAATAATATTATAATTAATTCATCAGAAAAATATCTTTTCATTATCTCATTTTTTACAGTCTTTTATCTTTTATCTTATGGATTAGAAATTTTTATAAGGATAGAAGGAAATCCTGCATACTCAATGGTTTGTAACTTTGCTGGTGCTATTATAAATATAGTTCTTGACTATGTTTTTATAGTTCATTTTCATTGGGGAATAAGTGGAGCTGCCATTGCTACTGGTATGGCACAATTTGGAACTGCTCTTTCTCTTGCATGGTATCTAGCTTTTAAAGCTAAAAAAATAAAATTTAATTTTGTAAAATTTGATTTAAAATCAATTGGAGCAATAACTTTTAATGGTTCATCTGAATTTCTTACAGAGATAGCAACAGGAATTGTTATTATGGCATTCAATATAAATATTATGAGAATGATAGGAGAAAAAGGAGTTTCTGCTTTTGGAATTATAGGATATATTTCTACACTTGTTACTATGACAATGATAGGATTTTCACAAGGATTACAACCTATTATAAGTTATAATTATGGTGCAGAAAAATATGATAGAATTAAAAAAGTTTTAAAAATTGGAGTAACAACTGTTATTGTTCTTGGTGTTTTATTTTATCTAACAATAAACTTTTTCTCAGAAAATATTATTTCTATGTTTGTAAAAAATGATGAAAATCTTTTTGCAATTACAAAAGAAGCTATAACTCTATATAGTTTCACTTATGTTTTAATGGGAATTAATATAATTATAAGTTCATATTTTACAGCTATTGAAGATGCTTTAATTTCAGCAGTCTTAAGTATTTTAAGAGGAATTATTTTTATTAATATTCTACTTTATTTATTCCCTGTTGTTTTTAATAGTAGAGGAATTTGGCTTTCTGCTCCAGTAAACGAAATTATAACTCTTGTTTTCTCTTTTATAATTTTTTCTACCATTGGAATTAAAAGAATAAATGAAAAAAGCATAAATCTTGAGAAAATAATAGTTGACAAATAATTAGAATAAGGTATAATTGTCTTATAACATACAATAATGTAAATCTTCAGGGCAGGGTGAGCTAAATGCAAATCCCGACCGGTGGTGATAGTCCACGAGAGTTTTTTAAACTTTGAATCGGTGTAATTCCGATACCGACAGTATAGTCTGGATGGAAGAAGTATTACAGAGTCATTATAATATATTAAATTTTTATTAGAATAATATAAAAATTATTTATTACAATTTGTAATTTGATTTTTATTTTAGTTTATAATATTTTATATGATGAGAATACCTATGATATCAAGCCCGAAGAATTAATCTTCGGGTTTTTTTATGTCCTGTGATAAAAATAGGAGGAAAAAAATGAGAGTTTTAGAAGGAAATTTCAGTGGTAAAGGTTTAAAAATAGGAATTGTAGCAGGAAGATTTAATGAATTTATTACATCTAAACTTATTGGTGGAGCACACGATGCTTTAAGAAGACATGAAGTTAATGATGAAGATATAGATTTAGCATGGGTTCCAGGAGCATTTGAAATTCCTTTAGTAGTTAAAAAAATGGCTGAATCTGGAAAATATGATGCTGTTATAGCTTTAGGTGCTGTAATAAAAGGAGCTACTCCACACTTTGATTATGTTTGTGCAGAAGTTTCTAAAGGTGTTGCACAAATAGGATTAAGTACAGGTATTCCTGTTATGTTTGGTGTTTTAACTACAAATAATATAGAAGAAGCTATTGAAAGAGCTGGTACGAAAGCTGGAAATAAAGGTTTTGATGTTGCAAATGGTGCTATTGAAATGTGCAATCTTTTAAAAGGAATGTAATATCATGGACGAAAAATATATGGATTTAGCTCTTGAATTTGCTGAAAAAGGAAAAGGATATGTAAATCCAAATCCAATGGTTGGAGCTGTTGTTGTAAAAAATGGTGAAATTATTGGAAAAGGGTGGCATAAATATTTTGGTGGTCCTCATGCAGAAGTGTATGCTTTAGATGAAGCTGGAGAAAATGCTAAAGGAGCTACTTTATATGTTACTCTTGAACCTTGCTCACATTTTGGAAAAACACCACCATGTGCAGAAAAAATAAAAAAAATGCAAATAAAAAAATGTGTTATTGCTTGTCTTGATCCAAATCCTCTTGTTGCTGGAAGAGGGAAAAAAATACTTGAAGATGCAGGTATTGAAGTTGTAGTTGGAGTGAGAGAGAAAGAATCAAAAGAACTTAATAAAGTTTTTATGAAATATATCACAGAAAAAAATCCATATCTTTTCTTAAAATGTGCAATAACACTTGATGGAAAAATAGCAACAAATTCAAGAGATTCAAAATGGATAACTAATGAAAAATCAAGAGAAAAAGTACAATATCTTCGCCACGAATTTATGGGTATAATGATTGGAATAAATACTCTTTTAAATGATAATCCAAGACTTACTGCAAGAATTAAAGATGGAATTAATCCATTTAGAATTGTAATTGATCCTTATCTTCGTACACCTCTTGAAAGTAATTTTGTAAAAATGGCTAATGATGATAATAAAAGTATAATAATCACTTCATTAGAAAATATAGATAGCACAAAAGATTTAGAACTAAAAAATAAAAATGTAAAAACTATATATATGGAAGGATATGATTTCTCTATTGATGAAATACTTAAAAAATTAGGAGAACTTAAAATTGATTCTGTTTTACTTGAAGGAGGTTCTTTCCTTATTTCAAAAGCATTCAAAGAAAATAGAATTGATGGTGGAGAAATATTTATAGCTCCTAAAATTTTAGGTGGTGGACTTCCATTTATAGATGGTTTTGATTTCAAAGAGATAAAAGATTGTTTTCATTTAGAAAATGTAAAATTTAATACTTATGATGATAATATCTCTATTGAATTTCATAAATAAAGTGAGGTGATTAATATTTTCACTGGACTAGTTGAAGAGATGGGACAGGTTCTTTCTATAAAAAATGGTGAAAGATCTGTTCAATTAAAAATAAAATGTAAAAAAGTTTTAAAAAATGCTAAAATAGGAGATAGTATTGCAACTAATGGTACTTGCCTTACAGCTATTGAAATTGGAAATGATTATTTTGTAGCTGATTGTATGCATGAAACTATAAAAAGAACTAATCTTAGTAGATTAAAGAGTGGAAATTTTGTAAATCTTGAAAAATCAATTACTCTTTCTACTCCTCTTGGAGGACATCTTGTTACTGGAGATGTTGATTGTGAAGGAACTATAAAATCAATAACACAAGATGGAATTGCAAAAATTTATGAAATAGAAATTGAACATAGATTTATGAAATACATAGTTGAAAAGGGAAGAATTACATTAGATGGAGCTAGTCTTTCTATTGTTGATTTTTCAGAAAATACTTTTCAAGTTTCCCTTATTCCACATACTCAAGAGATGATTACCTTGGGAAAGAAAAAAGTAGGGGACTATATTAATGTAGAAACAGATTTAATAGGAAAATACATTGAAAGAATGCTAAATTTTAAAGATGAAGAGAAAAATTCTAAAAAAAGTTCACTTGATAAAAATTTTTTAGCTTCTCATGGATTTTTTTAGAGTAATTAGGAGGAAAAAATGTTACATACTGTTGAAGAAGCAATTGAAGATATAAAAAATGGAAAATGTGTTGTTGTAGTTGATGATGAAAACAGAGAAAATGAAGGAGATGTAATTTGTGCTGCTGAATTTGCTACAACTGAAAATGTAAACTTTATGGCAACTTATGCAAAAGGACTTATCTGTATGCCTATGAGTAAAAAATATATAAAAAAACTTAACCTACCTCAAATGGTTACAGAAAATACAGATAATCATTGTACTGCTTTTACTGTATCAATAGACCATATAAGCACAACAACTGGAATTTCAGCTTATGAGCGTGGAATTACTGCTATGAAATGTGTTGAAGATGATGCAAAACCAGAAGATTTTAGAAGACCTGGACATATGTTCCCTCTTCTTGCAAAAGATAATGGAGTTATTGAAAGAGATGGACATACTGAAGCTACTGTTGATCTTATGAAACTTGCTGGACTTAAAGAAGTTGGACTTTGTTGTGAAATTATAAAACCTGATGGAACAATGTCAAGATTTGATGACTTACAGGCTTTTGCAAAAGAACATAATTTAAAAATGATTTCTGTTGAGCAACTTATAAATTATAGAAAAACTAATGATAGATTAATGACAGTTGAATGTAAAGCTAAACTTCCTACTGCATACGGAACTTTTGAAATTGTTGGATTTGATAATCATATCGATGGAAAAGAACATATTGCTCTTGTAAAAGGAGATGTAAATGGAAAAGAAGATGTTCTTGTAAGAATTCATTCTGAATGTTTTACTGGAGATATTTTAGGTTCATATAGATGTGATTGTGGACTTCAATTAAAAACTGCTATGGAAAGAATTGAAAAACTTGGTGAAGGTGTTGTATTATATCTAAGACAAGAAGGAAGAGGAATAGGACTTTTAAATAAAATAAAAGCTTATAAACTTCAAGATGAAGGATATGATACTGTTGATGCAAACTTAAAACTTGGTTTTGAATCTGATGCAAGAGATTATGCTGTTGCTGCTCAAATGTTAAAAGCACTTGGTGTAAAATCTGTAAGACTTATGACAAACAATCCTGAAAAAATAAAAGGTATTGAATCTTATGGAGTAAAAGTTGCTGAAAGAAGAGAGATTGAAATTCCTGCAAATAAAATAAATGAAGGATATCTTAGAACAAAACAAGAAAGAATGGGACATGAACTTCACATTGGAAAATGTAGTTGTGGAAATTGTAACTGTGAAAAATAAATATTAAAGATTTAATAAAAAAACGGAACTATTAAATTATAGTTCCGTTTTATTTTATTAAATATGTTTTTTATAAGAAAATATAGTATAATTTAATTAAAATAAGAATATTAATTTTACTTTTTATAGAACAATGGAGGTTTTTATGAATAATATAGAAAAACTTGCTGAAATAATAAAAAATAGTAATTATGTTGTGGCTTTCAGTGGAGCTGGAGCATCGACTGACTCTGGCTTAAAAGATTTCAGAGGAAGAAATGGTTTATATAACGAAAGAAATTATATGGGATATGAACCAGAGGAAATTTTAAGCCATGATTTCTTTTTTGCTCACAGAGATATTTTTGATAAATATCTTGTAGAAAAATTATCTATAAATGATATAAAACCAAATGCTGGACATAAAGCTCTTGCTGAACTTGAAAAAATGGGAAAAGTAAAAGCAGTTATTACACAAAATATAGATAATCTTCATCAAGATGGTGGAAGTAGAAAAGTTTTAGAACTTCATGGAACTTTAAAAAGATGGTATTGTCTAGGTTGTGGAAAAATTTCTAATAAAGCTTTTAAATGTGAATGTGGTGGAATAGTTAGACCAGATGTTACTTTATATGGAGAGATGTTAAATGAAGAAGTTACTGCAGAAGCTATAAAAGAGATAAAAAAAGCTGATACTTTAATAATTATTGGAACAAGTCTTACAGTTTATCCAGCTGCATATTATCTAAATTATTTTAAAGGAAAACACCTTATAATTATAAATGAAACTCCAACTTCTCAAGATGATAAAGCTGAACTTGTAATTAGAACTGGATTTGCTGAAACTATGACTAAAGTTATGGATATTTTAAAATAGTAAATTTTAAAATTTATTATTTCTTATAATCTAGGGAGGCATAATATGACAGAAGAAGAAAAAATCTTTACGGGAAAAATGTTTGACCCTCGTAAAAAAGAACTTAAAATTCTTAAACATAAAGCACATTCATTATGCTTAAAATATAATCAAATGGATGAATATGATCCTAATAGATTACCTATAATCAAAGAGTTTATTGGAAAAATAGGAAAAACTTATTATTTTCAAGGACCAATTCAATTTAATTATGGTTCACATACATTTATTGGTGAAAATTTTTTTGCTAATTTTAATTTAACAGTTATGGATGATGGTAAAATTTTTATTGGAGATAATGTTTGTATTGGACCTAATGTTTCTTTAATGGCAACTAATCATCCACTTATGTCTAAAAA
>SAMEA104404100__coassemble_2570_pt1 | contig 13497 bp, 12 predicted proteins | sample SAMEA104404100__metabat2_low_PE_012 | metagenome-assembled genome bin SAMEA104404100 (sample SAMEA104404100) | Balaenoptera acutorostrata
TCAGCTCCACCAAAATATGATTATTTATGAGAAATTTATATTTTATAAATTTCTCTTTTTTTTGCTCTTTAGCAAATAATATTAGAAAAAAATAACTCCAACATATAAATGTCGGAGTTATTAAAATATTTATTTTATTCTTCTACTGGAGCAAGAGATGCTTGGAAGTGACGAAGAATAGGTGGTTCCCAAGTAATCTTATATCCATGTTTAATTTCGTGTGCTCTCTTACTTACAGCTATAATAGCATCTGCCATTACATCAAAGTGTGATTGAGTATAAACTCTTCTTGGAATAGCTAAACGAGTAAACTCAAAGTCAGCTTTTAATTGTTCACCTGTATCAGGATCATTTCCTAACATATATGATCCTATATCACAAGTTCTAATTCCTGCTTCTATATATAATTCTATAGCAAGAACTTGTCCTGGAAATTCATTATAAGGAATTTGTGGGAACATTGCTTTAGCATCTATAAATGCTCCATGTCCTCCTATTGGAGCTTGATAAGCTATACCTGCATCATCTAATCTTGATGCTAAGTACTCCATTTGTCCATTTCTATATTTTAAATAATCTTCATCAATTCCTTCATAAAGTCCTATAGCTAAAGCTTCTAGATCTCTTCCACCTAAACCTCCATAAGTAAAGAATCCTTCATAAGAAATACAGTTAGCTTTTATTTTTAAAATTAATGGACTTTCAGCATCTTTAATTCCTATTAATCCACCCATATTAACTATTGTATCTTTTTTAGCAGACATAGTAAACATATCAGCATAACTAAACATTTCTTTTACTATTTCTCTTATTGATTTATCTTGATATCCTTCTTCATCTCTTTTTATAAAGAAAGCATTTTCAGCATAACGAGCAGCATCTATATTAAATGTAATATTATATTTTTTACATATTGCTGCAGTTTCTCTTATATTTTGCATAGAAACTGGTTGACCACCAGCAGAGTTGTTAGTAACTGTCATAACAACTAATCCTACATTTTCAGGTCCTTTTTCAAGAATTATCTTTTCCATTTTCTCTACGTCCATATTTCCTTTAAATTTACAACGTAAAGAAGGATTTTTAGCTGCTTCAACAACACAATCTATTGGTCTTGCACCTGCTAATATAACATGAGCACGAGTAGTATCAAAAAACATATTTGATATAGCAACTTTACCTGTACTTAAGAATGTAGGGAAAAGAACTTTTTCTGCTGCTCTTCCTTGGTGAACTGGTTGAATAAATCCATATCCAAAAATATCTTTCCCAGCTTCAACTAATTTATAATAACTAGATGCTCCTGCATAAGCCTCATCACCATGCATAACTCCTGCCCATTGGTCATGACTCATTGCATTTGTTCCAGAGTCTGTTAAAAGGTCTATGTAACAATCTTCACCTTTAAGATTAAAAAGATTATATTTAGCCTCTTTAATTTTTTCAATTCTCTCTTCTCTAGTTAACATTTTAATAGGTTCTACCATCTTAATTCTAAATGGTTCTGGGATATACTTTACTGCCATGAAAAACACCTCCAAAATTTATAAAAAAATTTGTTTGTGCCCCGGTCGTCTATATAAAGATTGGCGGGCGGCATCTATTTAAATAAAACTGTTTTTATTGTTAAAATATAATAATAAAATCCAGTATACTTAATAAAATTTATCAACACTATTATAAAAATTTTCTTTTATTTTATGAGACAATATTATCATTTTAAAATTAAAATGTCAATATTTTCTTAAAAAATTTTTTTATTTCATTAATATGTCATAAAAATAATAATTTTTTTTATTTTATGATATGATATATATAGTTTAACTAACAACTTTTACGTTTTTTTTAAAAATGTCACGAAATAAAACTTAATATATTTTTTATGAAATGATTGATTATATTTTGTATATATTTTTAAAATATATTTTATATATTTTACTTTTTAGAAAAAAATACTATACTTTAGAATATAAAAATTAGAAAATCTTCTCATTAAAAAAAATATTAAGAAAAACATCTTAAATTAGGGGGAGAATTATGATTTTTAAAGATAGTTTTGACTATTATAGCATTATAATTAAATTTCTTGAAAAAACTTTAGGAGATATAGCTGAAATAACTCTTTATAGTTTTGAAGAAAAAGAAGAGGGTGAATTGATTTCAAAATCATTTAATTGTGATTTTGAACTAGGAACGCCTATTCCTAAAACAATAGAAAAATTATTAGAAAAATATAACAAAGATGAAAATGAAAATTTAAATTTTATTACAAATTTTCCAGGTAAAAATTTAAACGGACAACTTTTTAGAGTATCTACATTTTTTATAAAAGATAATCAGAATATTTTAAAAGGTGTTTTTAGTATAAAAATTAATATATCAAGTATGATAGGAGCAGCAAACTTCATAAATGATCTTTTAAAAAATATAACTGGTGGAGAGGAAAGAAATATTGCTGAAGAATCAGAAGAAGTAGAAAAAATGAGTACCATTGAAGAATATGCTCAATACACAATTAAGCAATTTTTCAATAATCTAAAAAAACCAGTAGATGCATTGAATACAGCTGAAAAAATAGAAATTGTAAAAAAACTTGATAAAAAAGGAATATTTAATCTTAAAGGAAGTATAAGTGAATTAGCTAAAAAATTTAATACTTCAGAAAAAACCATTTATAGATATTTGACTACCATAAAATAATAAAAATCTCTACTTTAAAATAACTCTATTAAATAGTTATATAATAATATTCCATAAAATTTTTCCATATTAATATTAATGTTAGTTAATATATAAAAATATACTTTTAATATCTTAAGGAGGTCTATTATTATGGCTGAGGCAAGAGAGTTATGGCAAAGTAGGAAAGGTTTTATTTATGCAGCAGTAGGAGCAGCAATAGGATTAGGAAATTTATGGAGATTTCCATTCCAAGCATACAAAAATGGTGGTGGAGCATTCTTTCTTCCATATATCGTAGCACTATTTACCTGTGCTATTCCATTAATGATTCTTGAATATCAATATGGTAGAAAAGTAAGAGGAGGTTCCACAAAAGCATTTAGACTTTTAGGAAAAAAATATGAATGGGTTGGTTGGTTACAAGTAATGGTGCCAATTGTTGTAATGATGTTCTACAGTACTATTATTTCAATCTCTGTTGTTTTTATGGTTTGGTCACTTTTACATGCTTTTGGTGTTGTTAACTGGATGGCAAATCCTGGTCCTATAATGGGAATGATAGCAGGTAATGCTGAAGGTCCTTTTGATTTAGCAGCAGGTATAAGTAAATACATGTTAAGTTTTGTTATTATAGTATGGTTTGGAAACTGGGTTATTGTTAAAAATGGTATCTCAGGTGGAATAGAAAAATGCTCAAAAATATTTACTCCTATTCTTATGATTATGATGGTTTTATTCATGATAAACTCTATTAGACTAGATGGTTCTATTTTAGGTCTTAATACATTATTTACTCCAGATTTTACAAAAATAGCTAATCCAAATATATGGGTTTCTGCATATGCTCAAGTATTTTTCTCTACTACTCTTGCTGTTGGAGTTATGATAGCTTATGGATCTTATATTCCAGATGATTGGGATATAGTAAACAGTTCCTTTATGACTGTATTTTCAAATGCATCTTTTGATATTATAGCTGGAATAACAGTATTCTCAACTTTAGGACATCTTGTTACTAAGATGGGAGTTGACTTCGACTCTTTCGGAAGTGGTGCTGGAGTTGCATTTATCGCTTTCCCGATAGCTATTTCAACAATTACATCTAATGCAGTTTTACAAGGACTTATTGGATTCTTATTTTTCTTCTGCTTATTTATAGCTGGACTTTCATCAAGTATATCTATGCTTGAATCTTTTGGAGCATCTGTTATGGATAAATTTAATATAGAAAGAAAAAAATTAGTTTCAATTATATCTATCGTTGGATTTTTAGGAAGTGCATGTTTTGCAACTTATGCAGGTTTCAATTATATTCTTGATATAGTTGATGCTCATGTTGGAAACTATATTATAGCAACATCAGGACTTCTTGAAACTATCCTAGTAGCTAGACTTTATGGACTTGAAAAAATAAGACAAGAAGCAAATGAATATTCTGATTTTAAAATTGGAAAATTATTTAATTTTTTATTAAAATTTGTGACTCCTACTATTTTAGGAATTACTGTTATTTCAAATTTAATAACAGGATTTACAAGTATGACAATGGCTAAAATTGTATTTGGTTGGGGAACTATTGGGTTAATGATAATTACTGCTACTATTTTCTATAATAAAAAATGGGAAAAAGAAATATAAGTCTTTTATAATTATAAAGGAGGAAATATGAATATAGGTGCGATAGTAATGATGCTTATAGGTTGTGGAATAGTTTGGGGTGGATTAATAACAAGTGTTATAATAGCTGTAAAAAAAGGAAATTTATAATATCTTTAATTAAAACATTTTTCAATATTATTAGAAAAAAGAGAATTCGTAAAAGAATTCTCTTTTTATTTTTTAGCTAATTTCACTAATAAATACTTTCAATAATAATTTTAAATTTATAGGCATTTTAAGCATATTTTTTATTATTATTAAATTTTCCATTTTATCATAATTTTTTATAAGATGACACATATAAGTACAAATTTCTTGAACTATAATTTTATCATTTTCAACTGCAAAATATATATTTTCTGCAAAAGTTAATTTTTCACTTTCATTTATATATCTTTTATTTACAAAAAAATCTCTTAATGCTTTATAAATTTTTATTTTATTTTCAATATTAGGTTCTTCAATATAATTTTTTATAAAATTTTCTATTTCAGAATAAGGCTCTCCAACTTTTAAATCAATATTAGTTTTTTTATATTCTAAAATTTCTTTTCCTTTTCCACAGAAAAAATCATATTCAAAATGAGAAACACCCAGTTCTTCAGCACTTCTCATCTTTATTTTTAAAAATATTGCTCTTGACTTTATTGTGGGAAGAATATTAAGACTATTTGCAAGAAGTATAAAAAAGTTGCCTTTTTCGGGTTCTTCTATCATTTTTAAAAGAGCATTAGCTGCTTCTTTCTTCATTTTTTCAATATCTTTTAAAATAAATATCCTATTCCCACCTTCATAAGATGTAGTTGATATTCTATAAGCTATTTCACGAACTTTATCTATTTTTATTCCATTACTATCTTCATATATTTCTAAATCTCCATGTGTTAGACTTTCCATTCTTTTACAACTTTCACACTCATTACAAAAATCATTTTCAATATTTTTACATGTAAGTGCTTTAGCATAACTAAGAGCAAACTCCATCACAAGTTCTCTCTCTTCTCCATAGAAAATATATGTTCCCTGTTCTCTTTTACTTTTTAGCTCATTTATTAAAAAATTTTTAGCCTCTTCATTAGAAATAATATCTTTGAACATTATTATCTTTCTGCTTTCTCTATTTTCTTTAATACTTTAAGTTGATCCATAGCCATTCCAGCACCAACAACCACACTTAAAAGAGGATTTTCTGCAAGTTTTACACTAAGATGTGTATGTTGTGATATAAGTACAGGGAAGTTTTTAATAAGAGAACCTCCTCCTGCCATAACAATTCCTCTATCAACTATATCAGCTGCTAATTCTGGTGGAGTTTTTTCAAGAACTTCTTTTACACACATAACTATTTCCATAAGAGAATCTGAAATTGCTTCCCTTACCTCTTCTGATGTAATTGTTATAGATTTAGGAAGTCCCATAATCAAATCTCTTCCTTTTACAACAAGACTTTCTTCTTCTTCTAATGGAATAGCTGTTCCTATTTTTATTTTGATTTCTTCAGCTGTTTTATCTCCTATAAGAAGGTTATGAGTTTTTTTGATATATTTTATAATATCCATATCAAAATTATTACTAGCAGTTCTTATTGTTTTACTTACAACTGTTCCTCCAAAAGATATAACAGCCACATCAGTAGAACCTCCACCAATATCAACTATCATATTTCCTGTTGGAGCAGAAATATCTATTCCAGCACCAAGAGCTGCTGCTCTTGCTTCTTCTATAAGATAAGCTCTTTTTGCTCCTGCTGAAAGTGCTGCTTCAAGAACAGCTCTCTTTTCAACACCAGTTACATCTATTGGAACACATATCATAACATCTGGCATAAAAATAGTATTTCCAAAAACTTTTTTTATAAAGTATTTTATCATAGCCTCTGTTACATCATAATCAGCTATTACTCCCTCACTTAAAGGTTTTATAGCAACAATAGAATCAGGAGTTTTTCCTATCATTTCTTTAGCTTCATTTCCTACTGCAAGGACTTTTCTTGTTTCTTTTTCAACAGCTACAACTGATGGCTCATTTAAAACTATTTTTTTCTGCTTTTTACTATAAACAAGAGTATTAGCAGTTCCTAAGTCAATTCCGATACCTTTTCCTGAACCAAAATTAAAATTAAATAATCCCATGCTATTTATCCTCTCCATTTAGATTTTCTCTTATAATTTTTTTTATTTCCTCAATATTTCCATCTATGTATAATGCACCTATATAAGCTTCAAAACCTGTTGCTTCTCTATATTCCATAACAGAACATGATTTTGGAAATGTTTTTATATTTCCATTTTTACTTCTATTTATTAAAAGCTTGTATTTTTCATCCACATTATTAAGAATATTTCTTAATATTCTACTCTGAGCTTTTGCATTTACACATTCAACCACATGCTTATTAAGGTTTCTTATATTATAACCTTTTAATATAAAATATTCTCTTACATAAAGTTCCCAAACAGAGTCACCTAAGTATGCTAAAACAACTCCACTTGTTTCTCTTAAATCTATAGAGACCATGTAGTTTTATCCTTTCCATCTTTTATTTTTATTCCCATTTCACCTAATCTATCTCTTATTTTATCTGATAAAGCCCAATTTTTTTCTGTTCTAGCTTCTCTTCTTAATTCAAGGATAAATTCAACAAGTTCAGATGTAAGATTTCCTATATTTTCATCACTTTTTAGAAGCACTCCTAATACTTCTTCCATTATATATCTAATATAAGTTTCCGCTGCTGCTAAGTTTTTCATTCCCTCTTCTGATACTTTTTCAATATCAACATATTTATTAACTTCTTTAACTAATTCAAATATAGCTCCAAGTCCTTGTGCTGTATTAAAATCTTCGTCCATTGCTGTTATGAATTTATTTTTAGTTTCTTCTAAATATGAAGCTAATCCACTTAAATTATCTCCATCTTCAAAAGGTTTTTCAGAAAGTTTTTCTTTTATTCTTAAAACTGCATTATCTATTCTTTCAAGTCCTGCTTTACTTTGAGTAAGTTCTGCATCAGAAAAATCTATTGGTTTTCTATAATGAGAGCTTAAAACGAAAAATCTTATTACTCTTCCTTCATAATGTTCTAACACTTCTCTTAAAAGGAAAAAGTTTCCTAAAGATTTTGACATTTTTTCTCCATTTACATTTATATATCCATTATGCATCCAATATCTTGCGTATTCCCCATGACTACTACATCTTGATTGAGCTATTTCATTTTCGTGATGTGGGAATATAAGGTCTTGTCCTCCACCATGGATATCAAATGTATCTCCTAAATATTTACTAGACATTGCTGAACATTCTATATGCCAACCTGGTCTACCTTTTCCCCATGGAGAATCCCAACTTGGTTCTCCTTCTTTTGCTTTTTTCCAAAGAGCAAAATCAACAGGAGAACGTTTTATATCATTTACTTCTATTCTTGCTCCAGCTTTAAGATTTTCTATATTTTGACCTGAAAGACATCCATAATCATCTTTATTTTTTTCAACTTCAAAATATACATCTCCATTAACTTCATAAGCATATCCATTATCAATAAGATTTTTGATTATTCTTATCATATCTCCTATATGCTCTGTAGCTCTTGGTCTTATCATTCCCTCTTCTTTAAGATTTACTTTTTTTGTATCCTCAAAATAAGCATTTATATATTTATGAGCAATTTCTTTAAGAGATACTCCTTCTTGGTTTGCTCTTGCTATCATCTTATCGTCTACATCTGTAAAATTTTGAACATAAGTAACTTTATATCCTCTATATTCAAAATATCTTCTTACTGTATCAAAGAATATTGCTGGACGGGCATTTCCAATATGGATATAGTTGTATACTGTTGGTCCACATACATACATTGAAATCTCATTTTCTTTTAAAGGAACAAGTTCTTCAATTTTTTTATTCATTGTATTGTATACTCTTATCATATCTATCCTCCTGATGTTTTATTTATCTGTATTTATTTGAGTTTTAATTCGTAATTTATCAGAATCATAAAAACCATTTATTTCTACTTTTCCATAATCTATATCAATTATTCCTGATAAAAATTGGTTATTTTCAATAATTTTATTTTTTTCTGCTGGAGCAAAAGTATTATTTCCAATACATATATAAGTATTACCTTCTATATCTTTTTCTATACTAATATTTCCATTATTTTCAAAGTATTTTGTAAAAAATTCTATATTTTTAGAAGATTTTAATCCTAAAAGATAGTTGCCATTTTTTGTATCTATTACAATTTCTCCATTAAGTTTAGAAATTATATCTACAAATCCCCTTATAAAAAGTTCTTGTATAAGATTTGTTTTTTTACTTGTATTCATTTTATAAGAAATAGCTCTTAAAATAAAAGTATCTAATTTATTTATATTTGCTGTTGAAATATATAATTTATTATTAGATATATATTTAGGCATTAATCTCTCATTAGGTTGAACACTTAAATCTTTTATAATTTCATTATCCCCGTAAATAAAACTATCAAAAATAATTTTATTATCTTTAATATCTCCTGAAACTACTACTCTATCTATTCCAAAAAGTCTTTCTCTTTCTTGATTTAAAATAAAAGTTCCAAGTCCATTATCTTTTTGATTTTCTAATATCTCCACTACTTTTATACTTCTTTTATCTTTACTATTAATTATTTTATCAATAGTTATTGTATCTATTCCTATAAAAAAAAGTCCTCTATAAGCTTTAAGATACACTTTATCTATATTTGATAACTCTAATTCAGTTTTATACTCATCTTTTAATTCATAGAAAAAATTCTCTTTTTCATCAAAATATTTATACAAATTCATATATATAAATGGATAATATATTCCTGTATCGGCTATTCCTACAATATTAATATCACTACTATATATTTTACTTTGTGATAAAAAAGAAATACTTTTTACTTTTTTTAATATTTCTTTTTGTGCAATAATATCTACATTAAAAATTTTTTCTAATTTTTTTAATTTTTCTTGATTAATATTTTTATTACTATAAATAAAAGTTGTTTTCTCTGTTATAAAATCATCTGATGTAAGTTTATAAGAATGTTCAAAGACTAAAATTCCTGATATTATTAATATAATCAGAAATAAAACTGCTTTTACTATTTTTTTCATTAATCCTCCTGATTAATTATTTTCTAATTTTTACTTATAATTCTTTCCATTTCTTTTTTTATAATTTCAAAATTATCTTCCTTATCAAATTCTGAACTATACTGTGCTCTTTTTATATCTTTTAATTCTATATTTATTATACTTAATTTTTCAATAAATTTCTCCATTTTTTCTATTATTTTTCCATATGGAGAAACTACAAATGAGCTTCCTAAAAAAGTAACACTATCTTCAACACCTACTCTATTTACTGTTACTACAAAATTTTTATTATAAGTAGAATTTGCCATTGCCATAGCTTCATAAGAAGACATTTTATTTTCTACAAAAGTAGTTTCATTTACTAAATTAAATATTATTTCAGCTCCATCAGCAGAAAGAACTCCATTTACCATTGGATTAAGTCCCTCTTCCCCTAGAGTAATTCCAAAAATTCCATATTTACTTTTAAATGTTTTTATATTTTTTCCTCTTGAAAAATATCTAGATTCATTATTTCCAGTTGATAAAAATACTTTTTTATGTTTCATTAAAATATTTCCATCTTCAAAACAAAATCCACAATTATATATTTTATTATTTTCTTCATTAACTGCTCCAAAAATAATTGTAATTTTTTTACTTAATTCTAAAAGTTTTTCTGAAATTTCTAAATCAGCTATATCATAAATTATATCTTCAAGAAAAGTTCCATTAAGAGAAAGTTCGGGAAAAACTGCTATTTTACAATCTTCTTTTATTCCTATTTCTATATTTTCTATCATTTTTTGTAAATTTTTTTCTATATTTCCAAGATATGGTTTCATTTGTGAAATTAAAATTTTCATTTTATTTCTCCTTTCTACTTGAGAAAATTTATATCTTCTACTGTTGTTATTTTTATATTTCCATAATCTCCTGCTAAGATTTTTACTTTTCCTCCATATCTTTCCACAAGAGAAGAATCATCTGTTCCTAAAAAATTTTCTTTCTCTGCTTTTTCATAAGCTTCTTTAAGAATTTTTCCTCTAAATATTTGAGGAGTTTGAGCTGCTACTAAAGTAGATCTTACTGGTGTTGACTTTATTATTCCATTCTCATCTACTATTTTTATTGTATCTTTTACAGGAACTCCTACTACTAAACCATCTATTTCTAAATTATTATTTAATTCAAAAAAAGCATCTTCCAAATATTTCTCTTTAAAAAATGGTCTTACTCCATCTTGAACTGCAATTAAAGAATTTTCATCACATATTTTTAAAGCATTAAATATTGAATTTTGTCTTTCTTTTCCTCCTTCAATAACACGTCTGACTTTATTTAAATTATATTTTTTACACATATATATAACTTCTTTTACAAGCTCTTTTCCTGTAACAACTATAATATCTGTAATAAAGTTTGATTTTTCTCCTATTTCAAGAACATTTATAAAAAGAGGTTTTCCATTGTATTCTATAAATTGTTTAGGATAAGAAAGCCCCATACGCTTTCCTATACCTGCTGCTGCAACAACTAATGTATATTTTATTTTAGAGTTACTACTGAACAACCTACACCACCTTCACCTTGTCCGCCAAATCTAAACTCTTTTACATATCTACATGTCTTTAGATATTCTACAATACCTTTTCTTAAAGCTCCTGTTCCATTTCCATGAATAACTTGAACTTCTTTATAACCATTTAACATTGCTTTGTCAAAATATGATTCAAGTTCATAGATAGCTTCTTCGACCATTTTTCCTCTTAAATCTATTTTTGGTTTTACACTTGTTCTACTTGATGTTGAGGCTGATCTATAAACTTTTTCTTTTTTCTCTGTAATTTTTTTAAGATCATCTAAAGGTACTTCTAATTTTAAAATTCCAGCTTGAATAAATGCAGTTTCTTTTGAAAGATTTATTTTTAAAATAGTAGCATATTGTTTTAAACTTAATACTAAAACTTTCTCTCCTTCTTTTATATCAACCTTTCTTACTACTTTTGGTTTTTGTTCTACATTTACTTTTTTCTCTTGATCAAGACTTGTTCTAAGCATATTAAGACTTTTTTGAACATTTTTCATATCATCTTTTTTATTTTCTTCAGATTGAAGTTTTTTAACAAGAGCAGCTGCTTTATTTTGCATATCTTTTATCATTGAATCTGCTTTTTCATAAGCTTCTTTTAAAATTGTATTTTTTTCTGCTTCAAGTTGTCTTAATTTTTCTTCATATTCTTCTTGATCTTTTTTAGCTTTTTCTTTTAATCTATTTACTTCTACTTGCATTGCTTCAAGTTCATCAGCTTTATCTTTAATATTTGAAATCATCTTTTCAACTTTTTTATTTTCATCACTTATATAAGTTTTTGCTTTCTCTATTACTTCATCACATACACCTAATCTTTTTGCAATAGTAAGTGCATTACTTTCTCCTGGTATTCCTATTAAAAGTCTATATGTTGGAGATAGAGTATCAGCATTAAATTCCATTGAAGCTGTTTCTATCTCTTCTTCATTATATCCATATGCTTTTACTTCACTATAGTGAGTTGTTATCATTGATTTTACTTTTCTATCTTTTAAATAATCAATAACTGACATAGCAAATGCAGATCCTTCAACTGGATCTGTTCCCGAACCAAGCTCATCAAGAAGTACTAAAGAATTTTTAGTTACATTTGATAAAATTTCTTGAACATTTTTTAAATGAGCAGAGAACGATGAAAGTGATTGCTCTATACTTTGTTCGTCTCCAATATCTGCATATACTCCAGAAAAGAATCCAACACTTGATCCTTCTTTAGCTGGAATAGGAATTCCTGCTAAAGCCATTAAAGTAAGAAGTCCTGCTACTTTTAGAGCAACAGTTTTTCCTCCTGTATTTGGTCCTGTTATAAGAAGAGTATTGTATTTTCTACCAATTTCAAATGTTAAAGGAACAACTTTATCTTTTTCTATAAAAGGATGTCTTCCTTCTAAAATATTTAATTGCTCTCTTGCATTAATCTCAGGAATTATACAATTATTATCTATTGCATATTTTGCTTTAGCATTTAAGAAATCTAATTCTAATACACTTTCTCCTATTTCTCTTACATCTTCAACATTCATTCTTATTTGATCTGTTATTCTTAATAAGATTTTTCTTATTTCTTCTCTTTCTCTTGCTTCTAATTCTCTCATTTTATTATTAAGTGATACTATTGAAAGTGGCTCTATAAAAACAGTTTGTCCACTTGAAGATCTATCATGTTCTATTCCTTTTATCAATCCTTTAAAATCAAGTTTTACAGGAATAACACTTCTTCCATCACGAATTGTCACTATTTTTTCTTGAATAGCTTTTGAATAAGTTTCATTAGAAAACATATCATCAAATTTTCTTTTTATATTTGCTGATAAAAGTTTTTTTTGTGCTCTTAAATCTCTTAAATCTAAAGATGCTTCATCTTGAATTTTTTTCTCATTATCTATTGTTTTGTTAATTATATCTTCTATAAATTTTAAAACTGGAACAGATGCAAATTTTCCTTTTAATTCTTTATATTTATCTAAATCTTCAAGTCTGTTTTTAAATAATCTAAATAATCTTAAATTTTGATTGATATCATAAAGTTCTTCTGGTTCAAAATACATTCCCATAAGATCACATTTTTTTAATATTTCTATGATATCTTTCATTCCAACAGTTTCTATTCCACCATCATATTTAGAAAAATCTATAAAGTCTCTTACAAATTCAAAATCTTTTCTTAATGAATTTATATCTTTATATATTCCAAGTTCTTCAACTTTTCTTTTATTCTTTTCTATAACTATATATTCATTTAAAGTATCTTTTAATTTATCAAACTCTAATATATTATAGCTGTGAGTATTCAATTCTATCACCTTTTTTTATTTGTTTTTCATTATATTATACCATAATACTTTTATAAAGGTATACATTATTTTGATTGGTTAATATTTAAGAATTTATAAAATAATTTTTATTTTCCAAAAAATAAAAAACCCCACAAACACAAGGTTTGTGAGGTCTGTAATCTTCCAACAATTATCT
>SAMEA104404100__coassemble_2749_pt1 | contig 12760 bp, 9 predicted proteins | sample SAMEA104404100__metabat2_low_PE_012 | metagenome-assembled genome bin SAMEA104404100 (sample SAMEA104404100) | Balaenoptera acutorostrata
ATTCATTTTGAAGATCATTATATAGATGTTCCTTATGATTTATCACAAGTATTTTTCCTTGCAACAGCAAATGATTTAAGAAATATTCCAGAACCTCTTATTGATAGAATGGAAATTATAACTCTTTCATCATATACTGAATATGAGAAACTTCATATTGCAAAACAATATCTTATAAAACAATTACAAGAAGAGAATGGCTTAAAAGATATAAAAATAGTGATATCTGATAATGTTATTTTAAAAATTATAAATGAGTATACAAGAGAAGCTGGAGTAAGAAGTTTAAAGAGAGAAATAAATAATTTATTTAGAAAACTTGCTAGAAAAGTTGTAAAAGAAAAATTAGATAAAATTATAGTAAATGTAAGTGGACTTGAAAAATATCTTGGAAAAGCTAAATTTAGACCAGAAAAAATGAAAGAAAGAATTTATAAAGTTGGTATTGTAAATGGTCTTGCTTGGACAGCTGTAGGTGGAGTAACACTTGAAGTACAAGGAGTTTTAATTCCAGGTAAAGGAGTATTAAATCTTACGGGTACTTTAGGAAATGTAATGAAAGAATCAGCTGAAGTTTCTTTCACTTATGTTAAATCAAACTTTGAAAAATATAATATAGATGAAAAAGAATTTATTGAAAAGAAAAATATTCATCTTCATTTTCCTGAAGGAGCAACGCCAAAAGATGGGCCATCAGCAGGTATAACTATAACAACAGCAATTCTTTCTGTACTTACTGGTAGAGAAATAAGACAAGATATAGCTATGACAGGAGAAATTACAATTACAGGAGAAGTACTTCCAATAGGTGGAGTAAAAGAAAAAGTTATAGGTGCTCATAGAGCTGGAATAAGAGAAGTAATTCTTCCAGATGATAATAGACCTGATATTGTGGATATTCCTCATGAAGTTGCAAAAGAAATGAAAATAGATTTTGTAAAAACTTATGATGAAGTTGAAAAATTAGTTTTTAAGAAATAAAACAGGAGATAATTATGGTAATAAAACAAGCAGAATATGTTAAATCTGCTGTATATGAAAAAGATTATCCAGAAGAACTTTCAAAAATAGAATTTGCTTTTGTTGGAAGATCAAATGTAGGAAAATCTTCTCTTATAAATAGTATAACAAGAAGGGGAAAACTTGCTAGAATAAGTAAAACTCCAGGAAGAACTCAACTTATAAATTATTTTATAATAAATAATGAATTTTTCCTTGTAGACCTTCCAGGATATGGATTTGCTAAAGTTCCTAAAGCTATGAAAGCTGAATGGGGACAAACTATGGAAAGATATCTTGCAAGTAAAAGAAATAAACTTGTTTTTGTTCTTCTTGATATAAGAAGAGTGCCGACAGCAGAAGATATGGATATGCTTCATTGGCTTGATCACTTTAATATTCCATTTAAAATTATTTTTACTAAAATGGATAAAGTATCAAATAATGAAAAATTTAAATGTTTAAAAGCAATAAGAACAAAATTAGAATTTCATAATGAAGATGTATTTTTTCATTCTTCATTAAAAGACACAGGAAGAGAAGAAATTCTAGATTATATAGAAAAGGTTTTAAATGAAGGAAAAACACAACAGGAGGGAATTTAATGAAAGAATTAGAGAAAATCTATTCTCCTAATGAAATTGAAAAAAAATGGTATAAACATTGGGAAGAATCTAAATATTTTGCTGCTACTTTAGATGATGGTAAGGAGAACTATTCAGTAGTTATCCCTCCTCCAAATGTAACAGGAATACTTCATATGGGACATGTTTTAAATAACTCTATTCAAGATACACTTGTAAGATATAATAGAATGACTGGAAAAAATACTCTATGGCTTCCAGGTTGTGACCATGCTGGTATTGCAACTCAAAATAAAGTAGAAAGAAAATTAGCAGAAGAGGGACTTACAAAAGAAAATATAGGAAGAGAAGAATTTTTAAAAAGAACTTGGGAATGGAAAGAGGAGCATGGTGGAATAATTACTAACCAGCTTAGAAAATTAGGTGCTTCACTTGACTGGGATAGAGAAAGATTTACAATGGACGAAGGACTTTCTGATGCAGTAAGACATATATTTGTTGATTTATATAATGATGGATTAATATATCAAGGTGAATATATGGTAAACTGGTGTCCAAGATGTGGAACAGCTCTTGCAGATGATGAAGTTGACCACGTAGAAAAACCAGGAAATTTCTGGCATATAAAATATCCAGTAAAAGGAACAGATAAATTCCTTATAATAGCAACAACAAGACCAGAAACAATGCTTGCAGACGTTGCTATTGCAGTAAATCCTAATGATGAAAGATATAAAGAATTTGTAGGTAAGAAAGCAATACTTCCATTAATAGGAAGAGAAATAGATATTATAGCTGATGAATATGTTGATATGGAATTTGGAACAGGAGCATTAAAAATAACTCCAGCTCATGACCCTAACGACTTTAATATTGGAAATAAATATAATTTACCAATCATCAATATGATGACTGCAGATGGAAAAATTGTTGAAGATTATCCAAAATATGCAGGATTAGATAGATTTGAAGCAAGAGAAAGAATTGTTGAAGATTTAAAAGCAGAAGGATACCTTGTAAAAATAGAACCTCATAATCATAATGTAGGAACTTGTTATAGATGTGGAACTATAATAGAGCCAAGAGTATCTAAACAATGGTTTGTAAAAATGGAACCTCTTGCAAAAAGAGCTCTTGAAGTTGTAAGAAATGGCGAAGTAAAAATAATGCCTAAGAGAATGGAAAAAATTTACTATAACTGGCTTGAAAATATAAGAGACTGGTGTATTTCAAGACAACTTTGGTGGGGACACAGAATACCTGCATGGTATGGACCTGATAATAAAATGTTTGTTGCTATTAATGAAGAAGAAGCAATGAAACAAGCTGAAGCACATTATGGTAAGAAAGTTGAATTAGTTCAAGAAGAAGATGTTCTTGATACATGGTTCTCATCAGCATTATGGCCTTTCTCAACTCTTGGTTGGCCAGAAAAAACAAAATCTCTTGAAAAATTTTATCCAACATCAACACTTGTAACAGGTGCTGATATTATATTCTTCTGGGTAGCAAGAATGATTATGTTTGGACTTTATGAAATGGATGATATTCCGTTTAAAAATGTATTCTTCCATGGAATTGTAAGAGATGAAATTGGAAGAAAAATGTCTAAATCATTAGGAAACTCTCCTAATCCATTAGATTTAATTGAAAAATATGGAGCAGATGCTATAAGATTTGCAATGCTTTATAATACTTCTCAAGGTCAAGATGTTCATTTCTCTGAAAAACTTATAGAGATGGGAAGAAACTTTGCAAATAAAATGTGGAATGGCTCAAGATTTGTTATTATGAATCTTGAAGGATTTGATGTAACAAAAGTTGATAAGTCTAAATTAAAATATGAACTTGTTGATAAATGGATATTCTCAAGATTAAATGAAACAGCAGCAGAAGTTGCAGACAAACTTGATAAATTCCTTCTTGATGAAGCAGCAAAAGCTGTTTATGAATTTTTAAGAGGAGATTTCTGTGACTGGTATGTAGAAATGGCTAAAATCAGATTATATAATTCTGAAGATGCTGATTCTAAATTAACTGCTCAATATGTTTTATGGACAGTTCTTGAAGCTGGAATGAGATTACTTCATCCATTTATGCCTTATATTACAGAAGAAATATGGCAAACAATAAAAGTAGAAGGGGATACAGTAATGCTTTCTAAGTATCCTGTAGCTGATGAAAAATTTATAGATAAAGATGTAGAAAAATCTTTTGAATATATTAAAGAATTAATTTCTTCTTTAAGAAATATAAGAGCAGAAGCTGGAATTTCTCCTGCTAAATTTGCAAAAGTTGTAATTAAATCTTCAGATGAAAGCGAATTAAATACAATAAAAGAAAATTATTTCTTTATTACAAAACTTGGAAATTTAGAATCTATCGAATATGGAAAAAATATGGAAAAACCAGCTCAAAGTGGATTTAGAGTAACAGGAAATTCAGAGGTTTATATGATACTTACTGGTCTTCTTGATATAGAAGCAGAAGTTAAAAAATTAGAAGCTCAATTAGCAAAAGTTACAGTTGAACTTGAAAAAATGAATGCAAAACTTTCTAATGAGAAATTTACTTCTAAAGCACCTGCACATATATTAGAAAGAGATAGAAGAATTCAAAAAGAATATCAAGATAAATTTGATAAAATTTCTGAAAATATTAAAGAATTACAAAATCAATAATAATAAAAAAGGAATAGAATTTAAATTCTATTCCTTTTCTTATAAAAACAAAAAAGCTGAATTTAATAATTCAGCTTTTTTATAAATATTTAATTATTTTTAAATCTTGATTTTAATTTAGCAGATTTTCTTATTGGTGCAATAACAAATCCAATAGTCATACTAATTAAACATGGAAGAAGCCATACAAAACCTGCTTCAGATAAAGGAATTTTTGAAATAATATTTGAAATAGCAGAGATTCCAAAAGTATTTGCTCCAACTTCAAGTGTAATAATTAAAAGAGTTGTATATGTAGCAAGTCTATAAACAAGAACATGATTTACACCAAAAATATTTAAAAGAATAAGAATAATTGTTACAGGGTATAAAATACATAATACAGGAACTGAAAGAGTTATGATAAAATCAACTCCTCCAACAGCTATAACACTAGAAAAAATACAAATAATAATAGCCCACATTTTATAAGAAATAGGTGTAAATCTTGCAAACCAGTCACTAGATATAGCTACAAGACCAACAGATGTAGTAAGACATGCAATTGCAACACAAATTCCAAAAGCTATTTTACCAACAGAACCAAGAGTAACTTGTGCTAAATAAAGAGCAGCACTTGTAGTAGATAAACTACCAATTCCACTTACTTTCGCTCCTAGGAACATAAGACTAAAATAGATAAGTCCTAATCCTAAAGCAGCAATAATACTAGATCCTGATAAAAAATATCTTTGTTCTCTTTCATCAGTAATTCCTTTTCCTTCAAGACCTTTGACAATAATAACACCAAAAATAACTGAAGCAAGAGCGTCCATTGTTTGATATCCACTTACAATTCCTTTTGAAAAAACATTAGTAAGATTTTTATCTATAGGAGTTCCAATATCTCCAGTAATTCCTAAAAAAGTAATTACTGCTAAGATGATAAGAATAATAGGTGTTAAAAACTTTCCAATAATATCAGTTATTTTTGATTCTTTTATAACAAGTAAAAGTGTTATCCCAAAGAATAAAATAGCAGTAATAATTGAAAGAATTTTTACATTAGTATTTGGGAAAGAAGGTAAAATTCCCATTTCAAATGTAGTTGCTCCTGTTCTTGGAATAGCAAATAAAGGTCCAATTACAAAAATAAGAGCAGTACAATAAATTGTATTGAATCTTGAAGAAATTTTTATGGAAAAATCTTCAAGTTTTCCTACTTTAGTAAAAGCTAAAACTCCTAAAAGAGGAAGTCCAACTCCTGTTAATAAAAATCCAATTCCAGCTAAAAACCAATCTTTTCCCATTTCTATTCCTAATGAAGGTGGGAAAATAAGATTTCCTGCTCCAAAAAACATTGCAAATAATGCAAATCCTAAAATTAAAACTTCTTTTTTCCTATTCATAAATCCTCCTAAAAATATAAAACAAGTAAATTTATCTATATCATTGATAAAAAAAACAGCCCATAAGTAATTAGGCTGTTTGTAAATTTAATATATAAATTTATAAAACATAGATAAAATAATAAATTATTTAAAGAGTTCCTAATATACTTTTGAAATCATATTCAATTTAAAGCTTTGTATGACTATTATGCTTACGACGAATATGACTGTTATATATATTAACATCTAAAAACTCCTTTTTTAAAATATTTGTTGATTACATAAAAATTTTATCAAAGAAATAGAAGAGTGTCAATAATTATTTTTTTCAATTCTTATAAATAGGATAACGTATAGATGTAATAATTGTTTTTATATAGAGATAAAAAAATAAAAAAGAACTTAATTTCTATAACAAAAGTATAAAAAATTTATTATTATTTTAATTTTATGCTCCGAGATATGCTTTTTTAATATTAGAATTATTAAGGAGCTCTTGTGCAGGTCCTTCTAAAGTAATTTTTCCAGTTTCAAGAACATATGCATAATCTGAAATAGAAAGGGCCATTTTTGCGTTTTGTTCAACAAGTAAAATTGTAACACCTTCTTCTTTTAATTTTTTGATAACAGAGAAAATTTCTTTAACAAAAAGAGGGGAAAGTCCCATTGATGGTTCATCAAGAATTAAAAGTTTAGGTCTACTCATGATAGCTCTACCCATTGCAAGCATTTGTTGTTCTCCACCAGAAAGAGTTCCAGCTAATTGATTTTTTCTTTCAGACATTCTAGGAAAGTTTTTATAAAATCTAGCTCTATCTTTTTCAAGATTTTCAGGAGTATCTTTAACAGTGAAAGCTCCAAGTTTTAAATTATCTTTAACAGCAAGATGAGAAAAAACTCTTCTTCCTTCAGGAACTTGAGCAATTCCAGATTGACAAATTAAATGAGGTTTTTCTTTTGTGATTTCTTTTCCTTCAAAAAGAATTTCTCCTTGTCTAGAAGAAATAAGACCAGAAATAGATTGAAGTGTAGTTGTTTTACCAGCACCATTTGCACCAATAAGAGATACAATTTCACCTTCTTTTACTTTTAAAGAAACACCTTTAAGAGCATGGATATTATCATAAAAAACATGTAAATCTTTAATTTCAAGCATTGTTTTAGTTGTATTCATAAATTATTCCTCCTCCTGTCCAAGATATGCGGTTATTACTGTTGGATTGTTAATTACTTTCATAGGATCTCCTGAAGCTATTGTAGTTCCATGATCAAGAACTACTAGTTTTTCACAGATTCCAAGTACAAGTTTCATGTCATGTTCAATTAATAAGATTGCAATATTAAAACGATCTCTTATTAACTTAATTGTTTTCATAAGTTCTTCTGTTTCTGTTGGATTCATACCAGCTGCTGGTTCATCAAGTAAAAGAAGTTTTGGATTAGTTGCCATAGCACGAGCAATTTCAAGTTTTCTTTGTTCTCCATAAGGAAGATTTCCAGCAACTGTATTAGCAAATTTATCAAGATCAAATATTTTTAAAAGATTAAGTGCTTTTTCTTTCGCTTCTTTTTCTTCTTTCCAATAGTTTGGAAAACGGAAAATACCACTTAAAATACCATATTTCATGTTAAAGTTATTTGCAACAAGAACATTTTCAAGAACAGTCATATTTTTAAAAAGTCTAATATTTTGAAAAGTTCTTGCAAGTCCTTTTTTTACTAATTTATGAGTAGAAGTTCTAGTAACAACTTCTCCATTAAATATATATTCTCCACTTGTAGGAGAATAAACTCCTGTTAATATATTAAAAACTGTTGTCTTACCAGCACCATTTGGTCCAATAAGACCTACAAGTTCATTTTCTTTTATTTCAAGGTTAAAGTTTGTTACAGCTTTTAATGCTCCAAAGGTGATTGAAATATTTTTTGCATTAAGTATTACATTATTACTGTTCATCTTTTTCCTCCTTATTTTTTATAAATTTTTTAATAATTGTTGTAATTTGAAATTCTTTACGACCAAATAAACCAGTTGGACGGAAAATCATAGTTAAAATTAAAAGTAATGAATAAATAATCATACGATAATCAGATAAACCACGAAGTATTTCTGGAAGTATAGTAAGAGCAATAGCAGATAAAATAGAACCGGTAAAACTTCCCATTCCCCCAAGAACAACCATTGTAAGAATATTGATTGAGTAGTTAAAGTCAAATTGTTTTGCTCCTAAAATTCCTAAATGATGAGCATATACAGCACCAGCAATTCCAGCAAAAATAGCTGATATAGCAAAAGCGAATGTTTTATAATAAGTTGTATTAATTCCAGAAGCTCCACTTGCAATTTCATCATCACGGATAGAAAGAACTGCACGACCATGACGACTTGTCATAAGAGAAAACATCATAACAACTGAAATAGCCATTACAAAATAGATAACTGTAAAATTACTATTTGTACGAGGGATTCCACGAAGTCCTTGAGCTCCACCAGTAAATTTAAAGTATTCAATTAAAACTCTAATAATTTCTCCAAATGCAAGAGTAATAATTGCAAGATAGTCACCATTAAGTCTTAAAGCAGGAATTCCAATGATAATTCCAATAATACCAGCAACAATACCTCCTAGAATAAGAGCAACTATATAACCAGGAAGTCCATCAATGATACCAGCTTTTGAAAATAAAGCAGCAGTATAAGCACCAACTGACATAAATCCAGCATGTCCGATTGTAATTTGTCCCAAACATCCAACTGTTATATTAAGACTTACAGCTAGAATAATATTAATACAAATAATAATTAATATACCAGTTTGATATCTAGAAATGAATCCTGAATTAATAAGAACTCCAAGAACAGCATAAAGAGCTAAAATGAAAATAAATGTGAATGTATAACTTAATTTTTTGTATCTATCCATTTGAAAAACCTCCTAAACTTTCTCTTTTACATTTTTACCTAAAATACCAGTAGGTTTAACTAAAAGTACAATAATAAGTATTGTGAAAACAAAAGCATCAGCAAGTTGTGATGAAATATATGCTCTTGTTAAACTTTCAACTATTCCTAAAATAAATCCTCCTATAACAGCTCCAGGAAGGATTCCTATTCCTCCAAGAACAGCAGCAATGAAAGCTTTTATTCCAGGCATAGAACCCATAAGAGGTTGAACTTGAGGATAAGATGATAGATAAAGAACAGCAGCAATAGCTGCGAGTCCACTTCCAATAGCAAAAGTTAATTGAATAGTATGGTCTACATTTATTCCAACAAGCTTTGCTGCTCCATAATCTTCACTTGTAGCAAGCATTGCTTTTCCGTATTTAGTTTTTTTCATAAAGTATTGAAGTCCTATTGAAAGAATAAGAGTAACAATAATAGTAACAATAGTCCCAAAATTTAAATGAAGTCCTCCAAATGTAATTGGTTCTTGATTAAATACTTTTGGAAAAGGTCTTGTATTAGGAGTAAATAATTTCATAAAAAGATTTTCAAGAAATAAACTAACTCCAATTGCAGTAATTAAGTTTGAAATTCTTGGAGAATTTCTAAGTGGTCTGTAGGCAATCCTTTCAGTAAGCATTCCTAAGATAACACATACAATGATAGCAGGTATTACAGTAAGCCATACAGGTAATCCCATTTTTGTAAAAGTTGGAATACTGAAAAGAGAAATATATGCTCCAACCATTATGATATCACCATGAGCAAAGTTAATAAGTTGTGCAATTCCATAAACCATGGTATATCCAAGCGATATAAGTGCATAAATACTTCCTATTTGTAGTCCATTAATAATTTGTAGTAAAAATTCCATGTTTCCCTCCCCTTTATGTTAAAAAATTTTTATTTATAAAAAAAAGACAACCTTGTTAGGTTGTCTTAAAATTTATTAACAATTATTTAAAAATTTTTTATAAAATATTTAATCAAAACTTTATTATGTACAAGTTTAATAAAGGACTAAATAGTTTTTACAGAAAAATTGTATGTAAATAAAGATAATAGAATATGACAATTGTTCCTAACAATAATATTTGTATATTTATTTTTGCTTATTATTATAGCCAGTATTATTATACATATGACAAATATTATGCTAAGTATTAAAAACATATTCTATCCTCCTTTTTTTAATTTATATTTCTAATTATTTAGTTATCTTTTGTTGAAGTAAGTATAGTCCAAAATAAAAAAAAATGCAAGAAAAAAATTAAAAAATTTTTAAATTTTTGAAAACTTAATAAAATTTTTGTTGATTTTTAAATAAAAATTAATTTCAAATAAAGCTATAAATTAAATTATTAATATTTTTTATTATAAATTTTCAGGAAAAATTTTATTTAAAACTACTCCAATAAGTGCAGCTATTGCAAGTCCAGAAAGTGATACAGTTTTCCAAACAATAATATTATCTATTCCTATTCCAAGAACTAAAATAAGAGATGAAATTATAAGATTTCTTGAATGAGAAAAATCAAGTTGAGCTTCAATAAGAGTTCTCATACCAACTGATGCAATCATACCAAAAAGAATAATAGATATTCCACCCATTACAGGAGCAGGTATTGTTTGAAGAATAACTCCAAATTTTCCAACAAAAGAAAGAGCAATAGCATAACATGCAGCTATTCTTAAAATTGCAGGATCATAAACTTTAGTAACAGCAAGAACTCCTGTATTTTCTCCATAAGTAGTATTAGCAGGTCCACCAAGGAATCCAGCAACTATAGTAGCCATTCCATCACCTAAAAGAGTTCTACTTATACCAGGATTTGCAAAGAAATCTTTTCCAACAACAGCTCCATTTGTAGTAATATCTCCAATATGTTCAATAAATACAACAAGAGCAATTGGTGCGATAGCAAGAATACTTGTAAGAGTAAATTCAGGTACTGTGAAAAGAGAAAGCATTGCATCAGAAGATAAACCAATCCATCCAGCTTCTTTTATAGGTGTAAAATTAACCATTCCTAAAAAAATAGAAATTATATAACCTAAAGTAACAGAGATTAAAATAGGAACTAATCTAAAGAATGATTTTCCAAGAATAGAAATAATTATCATAGAGATAACTACAATTCCTGAAACAATTAAACTTTTTGTATCAAAATGTCCATTAGAATATCCAGCCATAGCAAGAGCTGTTGGACTAAGTCTTAATCCAATAACAACTATTGTAGGACCAACAACTACAGGTGGAAAATAAGATTTTATTTTTTCAACACCATAAATTTTTACAAGTCTACTCATAATAACATAAACAAGTCCAGCTGCAATAACTCCACCCTTTACAGCTCCAATTCCACTTTCTTTTAAAACGAGACTAATAGCTCCAATAAAAGCAAAAGATGAACCTAGAAAAACAGGAACAATTCCTTTAGTGCAAAAATGGAATAAAAGAGTACCAATTCCTGCAGTAAGAAGTGCAATAGATGGATTAAGTCCAGTTAAAAAAGGAACAAGAACAGTTGCTCCAAACATAGCAAGTACATGTTGTAAACCAAGTACAAGCTTACCTTTTGTAGAAATTTCTGTCATAATATATAACCTCCATTAAATTTTAATTTTTCCAAAAAAAAAGGATAGTGTAAATCACAATCCTTTATATAATCTTTAATAATTGATTTTAAATTTTATCATTTTATTAGTCCTTTTTCTTTTAATAAAAATTTTAACATAAAAAATTATAAAAATCAAGGCGAATAAAAATAGAATAAAATTATTTATTTTGAATAACTCCCAAAAGTTTTCCTGATTTAAATTCAATTATAGCATTTTTATTTCTTATAATATTACTATTACAAATAGAATCTCCTCTTTTAACAGTATATTTATTTAAAGAATATTCAAAACCAATAAGAGTAATTTCTTCAACAATATCGGACATTGGAATAAAAGATATTGTTTTATTTTCTTTTTCATTTATTTCAGTTCTATAATTTACTTTAAAAATAGTTTCATTTTCATCCATAAAAAAAATATTTTCATATTTAAAAAGAAGATTAAGATTACTAAGAAAATGATCAGTTCTTCCACCAAGACCACCTAGAACTATAATTTTATCAAAATTTCTTTTTGAAATTTCAGAAATAATCAGTTCACCGTCAGTAAAATTTTTTCTGCTATCAAATTCAACTATTTTACTTCCTTTTTTTCTAGCTTCTTCCACAAGAGCTGGATTTATAGAATCAAAATCTCCCCATACTTCAAGAGGAAAAATACCTATTTCAAGAGCATGTTTTAATCCTCCATCAGCACAAAATATATTTTTTTCATTTTTTAAAAGATTTTCGTAAAATGGATTAGCACTATTCATAATACCATTAAGAAAAATAAAAGCTACATTATTCATAAAAATTCTCCTTAGTCATCATCTTCTGAAGTATCAACTTCAATAAAAATAGGAATATGATCAGATATTAATTTTCTAGTTTTTTTATAATTATTATTAGCAGTATCAATACCACCACTCATTCCAGTATATTCTTTTGTATAGATTTTAGATATAAATATATTATCATATTGATTAGCATATCCATCTGGACCAATAGTAGTTTTCATATTTGGTGATATACAGTTTATGATTTTATCTTTGTGATTTAGAAGATTATTAAAACCTTCACTTCTTACAGAAAGATTAAAATCTCCACCTATAATAATATCATTTTCTTTTTTATCCATATTTTGAAAATAATCATAAACTTTATCTAAATTCATAGCTTCAGCTATTCTTTGAGATTTCTTTTTTCCATAAATAGAATGTAGAAGAATAAAAGTAAAATCAAATTCATCTATTTTAAAATCTGCTCCATATGGTTCTCTAATAAATTTATCTCCATTATCTTTAAAAAATCCTCTTGATTTTAGAAATTTTACTTTATTTTCTTTCCAAATATAAGCATAATATTCCTTATATTTTTTAGTTCCTACTGGATATGGAGAAATATGATATCCCCATTTTTCATTAGTATTTTTTTCAAGTTCATCAACAAGAGTTTCAACACCCTTTTTATTTAATACTTCTTCTAAACCAATAATATCAAGAAGGACAAGTATATTACTCAATTCTTTATAATCTTTTTTTGCTTCCCCGAGATGAAGAGTATTAAAAGAACCAAT
>SAMEA104404100__coassemble_2783_pt1 | contig 12640 bp, 11 predicted proteins | sample SAMEA104404100__metabat2_low_PE_012 | metagenome-assembled genome bin SAMEA104404100 (sample SAMEA104404100) | Balaenoptera acutorostrata
CATCTTCTACTGTATAAATTAATTTTTCTAATTCCATAATAAACCTCCTTATTTTCAATAACAGATTTACTACTTCAAATAATTAAAAAATATTATTTTTTTATTTTATAAATATTTCTTACTATTTATATACCCTATATTTTAACCATTGTCAACATATCTTCTCTTTTAAAATAATACTTTTACTTTATACTTTAATTTTTATAATTTCATATATCGAAAGTTTTTTTCACCTGAAAAAACAAAAAAAGACTGTAAACAAATCTATTTTGTCTACAGTCTGAAACGGTAATTTTTAAACTACTGTTTTTATTTTATTTATCTCTTAATTTTCCTTCATATTTTTTCAATTCAAGAAGAGCATCTTTTGAGATTATTAAAATACAAATTATGTTTATAACTGTCATAATTCCAAGTCCAAAATCTGCAAGAGACCATACAAAGAAATTTTGTTGAATTCCACCGACATATACCATTATTACAATAATCACTTGATAAATAAAATTTAAAGTTGATTTTTCACTTATAAAGTTTACTGCACTTTTACCATAAAAAGCAACTGCAAGTATAGTACTAAGAGAAAAGAAAAATATAGTTACAACTGTAAATGGAATTCCTATCCAACCAATATGAGTTTTAAGTGATTCTTGGAATAATGTCATACCTGTTAATACTTTTCCATTCAAAATCATTCCATCTATACCAATTGCTTTTTCTACATCTGCAAGTAAAATTACAAAAGCTGTTGCACTGCAAATAATAAGAGTATCTACAAATACACCTAAAGCTTGAACAAGTCCTTGTTTGGCAGGTTCATCTATATCAACAACTGCTGCTGCATAATTCGAATTTCCACTTCCTGCCTCATTAGAGAAAAGTCCTCTTCTTACCCCTTGCATTATTATTCCACCTATACTTCCACCTAAAAATTCTTTACCACCAAAAGCTTGATAAAAAATATCTTTAATCATAGTTGGAAAACTTGTAATATTAGTAACAATTACAAAGACTACTACACCTAAATATAAAGCTGCCATTACAGGAACAATTTTATTTAAAACATCAATAATCTTATCTCTTTTACTTTTTCCAAAAATTATTGCTGCAACAATAATAGCAAGAATAATAGCTATATATTTTGGATTAATATTATATGCACTTGATACTGATTCTGTTACTGAATTTGACATTACTTGTGTAACACCAATATAACAAATTATTGATGAAATTGCATATATAATAGCTGGAAATTTTATATTTAATCTTTTCTTAATAACCCAAGGAGTTCCACCAATATATCTTCCTTCTCCTATTTTGTCTCTATGAATTACTGCAAGAGTTGATTCTATAAAAGATGTTGATGAACCTAAAAGTGCTACAAGCCACATCCAAAATAATGATCCTGGACCTCCTATTGATACAGCTGCAACTACTCCAGCTATATTTCCTGCACCTACTCTACAAGCTGTTCCTAGAAAAAAAGTTTCTAAAGAACTTACTCCTTTTTTACTTTTTTCAGATTTTCCAAGTATTTTTACAATATCACCAAACAATCTAAACTGCATAAATTTTGTTCTTATTGTAAAGTAAAGTGCTGTTCCTATAAGCATTATTACTAATATATTTTTTCCCCATAATAAACTATTTACAAAATCTACTATATTTGTTATGAACGTCACCACATTCCCCCCTAAAGCAATTAAATTTATGTTTATTATTTTAGCACATTTGTAATAAAAAAGAAAGAACTATATAAAATAAAAAAAGCTTATATTTTTAAATTTTCTTAAAATATATAAGCTTTTATATTATTTCTATAATATTTTATTAATTTTTATTTTCCGAAATATTTAAAAAGATTTTCTTTTTCTTCTTCAAGAGATTTCATTAAACCTTCTATAATTTCTTTTACAGTTTCTCTTTTTGTAACCATACTTGCTACTTGTCCAGACATAACACTTCCTTCTTTTATATCTCCTTCAACTGCTGCAAGTCTTAATTTTCCTGTACCCATTTTTTCAAGTTCTTCTACTGTTGCTCCATGTTTTTCCATTTCAAGCATTTCTTTAGCAAGTTTATTACTAATAACTCTTACAGGATGTCCTGTATAATTTCCTGTTGCCACTGTTGATCTATCTTTAGCTTTTATTATTGCTTCTTTATAATTATCGTGAACATTACATTCATCAGCTACAAGAAATTTTGTTCCAACTTGAACTCCCTCTGCTCCAAGAGCAAAAGTTGCAAGAAATTGTTTTCCACCTCCAACTCCTCCTGCTGCTATAACTGGAATTGAAACTGCTTCTGCAATTTGAGGAACAAGAGCCATAGTTGTTATTTCTCCAATATGTCCTCCTGCTTCCATTCCTTCTGCAACTACTGCATCTGCTCCTATTTTTTCCATTCTTTTAGCAAGTGCTACTGAAGCAACAACTGGAATTACTTTTATTCCTGCTGATTTTAATTTTTCCATATAAATTCCTGGATTTCCTGCTCCAGTTGTAACAACTTTTACTCCTTCTTCAATACAAATATCTATTTGTTCTTCTATATTTGGCATCATAAGCATTAAATTTACTGCAAAAGGATTAGTTGTTATTGCTTTAGCTTTTTTTATTTCATTTCTTAATATATCAACAGGCATTCCTCCACCTGCTATTATTCCAAGTCCTCCTTCTTTAGAAACATAACCTGCTAAATTTCCATCTGCTATCCAAGCCATAGCACCTTGAAATATTGGATATTTTATCCCTAAAAGATTACATACTCTATTATCTTTCATAAATCCTCCTAATTAATTTCTATTATCAATTTTATTTCTTTTTTCTTCTCGAACTATTATACTATTTTTTTATATATTTATTCAAGATTATTCCTTCTCTTTCATTGAAGGATAATAAACCTCAATATATTTATCATCTATTTCTTTAGGTCTTAAAGATTTTCTTATCTCTAAAAATTTATAAAGAATATCTTCTGAACTATTAAGTATAAGTTCTTCTGAATAATTTATCTCTTCTGCTATTTCTCTTGCAAGAGGAGTATGTCCTATCTGAGTACAATAATGTGAATCTGTATTTATACATATAAAACAACCATATTCTTTTGCATATTTTGCAAGTTCTCTACAAGTTTTCTCAGAACCAATTCTAGTTCCCCCTAATGAACTATTATTTAATTCTAATGCTACATTATATTCTTTTGCATATTTTGCTACTTCTTTATAATCAATAGGAAATTCTGGATTTCCTAAATGAACTAAAATATCTATTTTTTGTGTTTTTATAAGATTTATAACTGCTCTTGTATTTTTTTCTTTATTCTTATTTTTATAATAAAGATGATTACCATGAAAACCTGCAAGAATTATTTCCATTTGTTCATAAATTTTTTGATTTATATCTAATTCTCCATTTTCTCCTACTATATTTGCTTCTACTCCTTTTAAAATTCTTACTCCATTAATATAATCTGGAACTATTCTTACATTTAAAAGATGCCACCAATGAGGAGTATCCTCAAGAGCTGGTCCATGATTTGTTATAGCTATAACTTTCATGCCTATTTTTGATGCATAATCTGCATTTTCTTTAATTGTACTAAAAACATGAGGATTTGTATTACTATGTACATGTAAATCGATTTTGTAATCCATTTTATACTCCTTTATATAATTAAAAAGATTAATTTTAAAATTTATAATATTTTCATATTTAATTATATCATAAATTATATTATCCTTCTAATAACTATATTTACTTTTTTAATTAAATATATAATTTTTTTCTTAAAGAAAATTTTAAAAAAAATACTTTTTATGCTAGAATGTATTCTAGTAAATAAAAAATTTTTCAAGGAAGTGACAAATGGCAAAATTTGATAAAATATATAAAAATATTGTTGAAATTATTAATGAAAAAGGAATATGGAGTGAAGGAAATGTTCGTACAAAATATGCTGATGGTACTCCTGCTCACTATAAAAGCTATATAGGATATCAATTTAGACTTGATAACTCAACTAATGAAGCTCATCTTATTACAACTAGATTTGCTCCAAGTAAATCACCTATAAGAGAACTTTATTGGATATGGATTATGCAATCTAATAATGTCGATGAACTTAATAAATTAAAATGTAAATTCTGGGATGAATGGAAAATGGATGATGGTACAATTGGTAAAGCTTATGGATATCAAATTGCCAAGAAAACTTTTGGATATAAAAGTCAGCTTGATTATGTAATTGAAGAACTTAAAAAAAATCCAAATAGCCGTAGAATCATGACTGAAATTTGGATTCCTGAAGAACTTGATGAAATGGCTCTTACACCTTGTGTACACCTTACTCAATGGTCAGTAATAAATGGAAAACTTTACCTTGAGGTAAGACAAAGAAGTTGTGATGTTGCTCTTGGACTTGTAGCAAATGTTTTCCAATATTCTGTACTTCATAAATTAGTAGCTATGGAATGTGGACTTGAACCTGCTGAAATTATTTGGAATATTCATAATGTTCATATTTATGATAGACATATGCCTGAACTTTTAGAACAAATCAAAAAACCTACTTTTGATGGAGCAACTATAAAAATAGAAAACTTTAAATCTATTTATGATTTTAAACCTGATGACATTATTCTTGAAAATTATAACCATGGAGAAAAAATAAATTATGAGGTGGCTATATAAATGAATAAACCAAAATTAAATATGATAGTATGTGTTGGAAAAGATAATCTTATAGGAGATAAAGTTCCTGCTGGAAATGGTTTACTTTGGCATTCTTTAGAAGAGCTTACTTATTATAAGTCAAAAACTATTGGAAATGTTGTTCTTTTTGGAGAAAATACTGCAAAATATGTTCCTATTAATTTAATGAAAAAAAATAGAGAAGTTATCGTTCTTACTCTTGAAACAAAACTTGAAGATATTGTAAAAAAATATGAAAATAGTGAAAAAGATATATTTATTTGTGGTGGATATACTATTTATAAATATTATCTTGATAACTATGAAATTGATAATATTTATGTTTCTAAACTAAAATCTCATGTTGAAGTTAGTGAAGCTAAAAATCCTCTTTATTTTCCCGATGTCGAAAAATATGGATATAAATTAGTATCCAAAACAGAATACAATGATTTCACTGCTTGTATTTATAAAAAATAAATAGCTCTATAAAATGAAAATAAATTATAAAGATTTTTAATCCTCATAATTTATTTTCATTTTTTATATTCATTTTAACTTTTACAAAAAATAAAAAATACTTAGAAACTTCCTATCCTCCCAAAGGGCTGCCCCCTAAGTACTTTCAGCGTTTACAGGCTTAACTTCTAGGTTCGAAATGTTACTAGGTGTACCCCTGTAGCTATTGTTTCTAAGCATAATTATATTAACATATTTTATTTTTTCTGTCAAACTTTTTTTATTTTTTTTCTTTTGTCCTATCAATTACAAGTTTTATTTTACTCATAATATGATTATATCCTGTTTCTTTTAAATGCGGAAGAATACATTCAGAACAATCTTTTATTCCATTCTCTGTATATCTAAAATTCCCACCACATTCTCTACCTAGCATATAAAGAGGACAGTAACAAAACATACAACTAAATCTTTCTTCTGGATTTTCTATTTTATGGCATGGAAAATATTCACATTTTTTATTTTGATTAAATTTATAGTTTTCCATTATTTCTCCTAATTTTAATATTTACTAATTCCTAAAACTTTTCCATTTTCATCATATTTTTTCCATTTTCCTACTGGTACACCATTTTTTATTTTCCCTAAAATTCTAAGTTTGCCATTAGGATAATATATTGCATATTTACCATTATCTATTCCATTTTTATAACAAGTTTCTAAAACTTTTTTTCCATTTTCATTATAAAGAATATATTTACCATTTAATGCTCCATGTTTCCAATTTTCAATAGATTTCATTTTTCCATTATCATAAAAAGCTAGCCATTTCCCATGTGGCTTTCCTTTTAAATAATATTCTCTATCTTTTTCATCAATTACCATTCCTGTAAGAGGTTCATTTCCTATAAGTGAAATAGTTATTTCTCCTACATCTTTTATTTGATGTTTAGATACTTTTTCCATTTTTGCAAAACTCAATATACAAAAAATTAAAAATATAAAAGCAATTATTCTTTTTTTCATTAATTACTCCTTATTATTATGTCCTGTACAATTGTCTGCACTAAATGTTTCTTCTCCTTTTTCTACTCCTATTACAGTCATTTCAACTTTTTCTTTTACAAAATACTTATCATATATATGTATACATAAATATGTTACAACAAGAAAAATAAATGAAACTAAAACATTTAATTTTTCTGTTCCTCCCATTTTATTGCTTATAAAAAATCCAAAAATCATCATTAAAATAGGAAGAATATACACAATAAATCCTATTTTAAGCATTTTTGAGTCTTCAAGTTCAAAAGTAACTATATCTCCAATTTCTACTTCTCCATCATAAGTTACTTCAAGTTCTCTTGCAAGTTTATTTGCATCTCCACATCCTGAGCAATGAGCACAAGAACTTTCTTTAAACATTTTTAATTTTATTTTGTTTCCATTTATTGCAATAACTTTTCCATTACTTCTCATGAATATCATTCTCCTTAAAAATATAATCTTTAATTTAAATTATACCACAATTTCTTTTAAGAAAAAAGTGTGTTCTTTTATCTTAGAAACTTAATATTAACATTTATTAATGAAAAATATTTTTATTAACTTTATTTTTTCTACAATTTTTTCCTTGAAAATCTTTTTATATTTAGTTAGTAATTCTATTGCTTTTTTTTTTAATTTCTTTTATAATTAAATGATGAATATAATTATTTAGGAGGTTTAAGTGTTACAAAAATTTAAAAGAAATTTTTCTATTATTGCTCATATAGACCATGGAAAATCAACTATTGCCGATAGACTTCTTGAAGCTACTCATACAGTTGCAGAAAGAGATATGAAAGCTCAACTTCTTGACTCTATGGAACTAGAAAGAGAAAAAGGAATTACAATAAAAGCTCAAGCTGTTACTCTTTATTATGATGCTAAAGATGGAAATCGTTATGAACTTAATCTTATAGATACTCCTGGACACGTTGACTTTATATATGAAGTTTCAAGATCACTTTCAGCATGTGAAGGAGCTCTTCTTGTTGTTGATGCTGCTCAAGGTGTTGAAGCACAAACTCTTGCTAATGTTTACCTTGCACTTGAAAATGATTTAGATTTAATTCCAGTAATTAATAAAATTGATTTACCAGCTGCAGAACCTGAAAGAGTAAAAGAGGAAATTGAAAATGTCATAGGACTTCCAGCTGATGATGCAATTCTTACATCAGCAAAAATAAATCTTGGAATTGATGAACTTCTAGAAGCAATTGTTCAAAGAATACCTGCACCTAATTATGATGAAGAAGCTCCTCTTAGAGCTCTTATTTTTGACTCTAAATTTGATGATTATAGAGGTGTTATTACTTATATAAAAGTTGAAGATGGTTGTATCCGTAAAGGAGATAAAATTAAAATTTGGTCAACTGAAAAAGAAGCAGAAATTCTTGAATGTGGAGTTTTCTCTCCAAATATGAAGGCAACTGGTGAATTAAGTTCTGGTTCAGTTGGATATATTATTACTGGTTTAAAAACTATAAAAGATTCAAGAGTAGGAGATACTGTTACTCATATAAATAAACCATGTGCTGAGCCTCTTCAAGGATTTAGACCAGCTCAATCAATGGTATTTGCAGGAATTTATCCAATTTCTACTGATGATTATGGAGACCTTAGAGAATCACTTGAAAAACTTCAACTTAATGACGCTTCTTTAAACTTTATTCCTGAAACATCTCTTGCCTTAGGATTCGGTTTCAGATGTGGATTCCTTGGACTTTTACATATGGAAATTATAGTTGAAAGACTTAGAAGAGAATATAATATAGATCTTCTTTCAACTGCACCTTCTGTTGAATATAGAATTACTATGGAAGGAAAACCTACTTATGTAATTGATAACCCTTGTGATTTCCCTGAAAGTGGAAAAGGAAAATTCATAATAGAAGAGCCATATATAAAAGGAAATATTATCGTTCCAAAAGATTATGTTGGTGGAGTAATGGAACTTTGTCAAGAAAAACGTGGAACATATATAGGTATGAATTATATAGACGATAATAGAACTATGCTTACTTATGAATTACCACTTGCAGAAATAGTTTTAGATTTCTATGACAAACTAAAATCAAGAACAAGAGGATATGCCTCATTTGAATATGAACTTATTGATTATAGACCTGGGGAACTTATTAAAGTCGATATTCTTGTATCTGGAACTGTTGTTGATGCATTCTCATTTATTTCTCATAAAGATAACGCTGTTTCAAAAGGAAGAGCTATTTGCGAAAAATTAAAAGAAGTAATTCCAAGACAACAATTTGAAATTCCTATTCAAGCTGCTCTTGGAGCAAAAATCATAGCAAGAGAAACAATAAAAGCATATAGAAAGAACGTTATTGCTAAATGTTATGGTGGAGATATAACAAGAAAGAAAAAACTTCTTGAAAAACAAAAGGCTGGTAAGAAAAGAATGAAACAAATAGGAAATGTAGAAATTCCTCAAGAAGCATTTGTATCAGTTTTAAAATTAAATGACAACTAATTAAATTATTTTAAGAGAAACAGCTTACGCTGTTTCTTTTTTATACAAAAAATTTTTTTAAATTTCTTTATATTTTATTACTTTATATTTTCTTTTCTTTATGATAAAATTATAGTTGGGAATAATTATACAAGGGACTAAAGGTATATAAAATATCCTCATATTAATAAACTTAAGGAGTGATCACTTGAATATAACTTTTTTTAAGGGAATCATAACAGGAATTATCTTGTCTCTTCCTTTTGGTCCAATAGGACTATATTGCATGGAAAAGACTTTAACAGAAGGAAAAAAAGATGGTTTTTTAACAGCTCTTGGAATGGTTACTTCAGATGTCATTTATGGGCTTGTTGCTTTTTTCTTTATTAACCAAGCTGAAGGTTTTATTCTAAAATATGAATTTTATTTTAAAGCATTAGTAGGTTTATGTCTTATAATTCTCGGACTAAAAAAATTAAGGACACCAGTTGTTATAAAAAAACCAACAAAGATAAATAAATATAATATTCAAAATTATTTTTCTGGATTTTTCTTATCAATTATAAATGTAACAGGAGTAATTACTATTATTTTTATATATACTCTTTTAAGTGTTGTAAGCGATGGAGACCATTATATTCTTTTAGCTGCTGGAATTGGAACTGCTGGAGTTGTTTCTTGGCTTATAAATGTACAAATGCTTACATATTTTAAAAAATTTGTAACAGATAATTTATTAATAAAATTATCTAAATTAGCAAGTTTTATCATTCTTACTTTTGGGATAATAACACTTGGATACATTATTATAAATTTATTTTAAGGAGTAAATTATGTTTGATATTAATAATTTTAAAGAACTATTAGAGTATAAAAAAGAAAATGAAAATATTACTATTGCTATTGCTATGAGTGGAGGAGTTGACAGTTCTGTAACAGCCTATATTTTAAAAAAACAAGGATATAAGGTTTTTGGTATCACTATGATAACTTGTGAAGCTGGTGTTGATACTGATGCCAAAAAAGTATGTGATGACTTAGGAATAGAGCACTATGTTTTAGATCTTACAAAATCATTTGATGAAAAAGTTATAAAATATTTTATAAATGAATATGAACATGGAAGAACACCTAATCCATGTATGGTATGTAATAAATATATAAAAATGGGTGCTCTAATTGATTTTGCTCTTAAAAAAGGTGCTAATTTTATTGCTACTGGACACTATAGTAATATTGAAAATGGAATATTAAAAGTAGGCCATGATTTAAGTAAAGATCAAGCTTATTTTCTTTCACAAGTAAATAAAGAAAAATTAAAATACGTTATTTTCCCTTTAGGAACAATAGAAAAAACTGATGTAAGAGAAATTGGTAAATATTTAGGTGTAAGAGTTTATGCTAAAAAAGATTCTCAAGAAATATGCTTTGTTGAAGATGGAAAACTAAAAGAATTTCTTATTGAAAAAACAAATGGAAAAATTGCAAAAGAAGGAAATATTGTTGATACAAATGGAAAAATTCTTGGAAAACACCAAGGTCTTGCATTTTATACAATAGGACAAAGAAAAGGATTAGGAATAGCCTCTGATAAACCTATTTATGTCCTTAAACTTGACGAAAAAACAAATTCTATTATTATGGGAACTAATGAAAAACTTTTTAAAGATTACCTGATAGCTGAAAATATTAATCTTTTAAAAGTATCAACTATAAATGAACTTGAAGGAATAAAATGTTTTGCTAAGACAAGATCTAGAGATAAATTCCATCCATGTGAAATTTCTATATTAGAAAATAATACTATGAAAGTTTCATTTTTAGAAGATAAAGTAAGAGCTGTTACCCCTGGACAAGGAGTTGTCCTATATAATGATAACTATGAAGTTATTGCTAGTGGTTTTATAAAATAAAAAAATAATTTTTAAAGATATTAAAATATTATTATTTTAATATCTTTTTTTATATCAAAAAATAAAAATTTTTCTATAAAAATTAAATTATATTAATTAAAAATTCACTCTAATTTTTTTTATTTTCAATAATGTATACTAATAAATAAAATAGACATTTGTTTCTGTATTAAAGAGTCAGAAAAAAATATTGATTATTTATTAAATATATGATATTCTTCACAAGTAACTATGAGTATTAAAAATATAAAAGCGCCAGAACTTAATTTATTAAGTTGACGAGGACTGAAGACATTCGAAAATTCGGCGGGTACTTCAGAGGGAGTTACACCCTGAGAAACTTTACAAAACCATAAGGTAACTTATGAGACAAAAGAGTTTAAGTAGCAATTCTCATAGTATAAACACATGAACATTAAAAATTTAATATCAGGAGGTTTATTATGTGTGGAATTGTAGGTTATGTAGGTCATAGAGATACAAAAAAAGTTATTTTACAAGGACTAAAAACATTAGAATATAGAGGATATGATTCTTCAGGAATGGCTCTTATGTCAAAAGGAGAAATAATTGTTAAAAAAAAAGCTGGGAGAATACAAAATCTTATAGATAGCATGGAAAATCAAAATTATTCTTCTGAAATAGGAATAGGACATACAAGATGGGCAACTCATGGAGTTCCTTCAGATAAAAATTCTCATCCTCATTACAGTATGGATAAATCTGTTGCTGTAGTTCATAATGGAATTATTGAAAATTACCAAACATTAAAAAAAGAATTAGAAGAAAGAGGATATATTTTTTCTTCTGACACAGATACAGAAGTTATTTCTCAATTAATACAAGATATGTATAATGGAGATATTTTAGATACAGTTCTAAAAGTTTTAAAAAAACTTGAAGGAAGTTATGCTATTGGTGTACTTCATAAAAATCACCCTGATAAATTAATTTGTGCAAGAGAACATAGTCCTCTTGTAGTTGGTATTGGAGAAAATGAAAATCTTATAGCATCCGATGTTTCTGCTTTATTAAAATATACAAAAGATGTTTATTATCTTGAAGATGGAGATATTGCAATCTTAAAATCTAATGGCATTGAATTTTTCGACAAAGAAAAAAATTCAGTTAAAAGGGAAAAAAAATATATTGAATGGAATCTTGAACAAGCAACTAAATGTGGATATCCTCATTTTATGTTAAAAGAAATTTTTGAACAGCCTCAAGCAGTAAAAGAAACTTTTAATAAAAGAGTTCATAATAATAAATCTGACTTTTCAGATGTATTAAATTATGAAGATATAAAAAATATTGATAAAATCTATATAGTAGCATGTGGAACAGCTTATCATGCTGGATTACAAGGACAATTCGCTTTACAAAAAATTGCAAAACTTAATTCTATAGCAGATATTGCATCTGAATTTCGTTATAATGATCCATTTATCGATAATAAAACTATGGTTATTTTTGTAAGTCAATCTGGAGAAACTTCTGATACTCTTGCAGCATTAAAAGAAGCTAAGAAAAAAGGAGCTCTTACTGTTGCTATAACAAATGTTGTTGGTTCTACTATTTCAAGAGAAGCTAATAAAGTTATTTATACTATGGCTGGACCTGAAATAGCTGTCGCTTCAACAAAAGCTTATACAACTCAAGTAACAATTTTTTATCTTTTAGCCCTTTACATAGCTGAATTAAAAAAATCTATTTCCGAAAAAGAATACAAAGAATATATTTCTGAAATAAAAAATATGCCTGAAAAAATTCAAGCTATTTTAGATAATTGTGAAAAAATAAAACCATCAGCAGGATATTTTAAAGATAAAACAAATGGATTTTATATTGGAAGAGGACTTGACTACAAAATAGCAGTTGAAGGTTCTTTAAAAATAAAAGAAGTTTCGTATATTCATACTGAAGCTTTTGCTTCTGGAGAATTAAAACATGGAACAATCGCACTTATAGAAGATAGTATCCCAGTAGTAGTTATTGCTACACAAAAAAATCTTATTGAGAAATCTCTATCAAACATAAAAGAAGTAAAAGCAAGAGGGGCTCAT
>SAMEA104404100__coassemble_2828_pt1 | contig 12472 bp, 10 predicted proteins | sample SAMEA104404100__metabat2_low_PE_012 | metagenome-assembled genome bin SAMEA104404100 (sample SAMEA104404100) | Balaenoptera acutorostrata
TTCTTTGCAGTAGCATAGTTTTTAATCTTTTTAAATTCAGGTAATTCAAGAATTGAATCTATTTCTTGAATAAAATTTATTTCTGAATTAGCTAAATATTCTTTGATAAGATTAAATTTTGTAGCTGAGAAAAATTCGTCTATTGGAAGCTTATATAGAAATTTATCTAAAGAAAAAGTTTTAGTATTTTCAGTATTAGAAGAAGTTTCTTCATAAGACTTTATTTTTTCAATAAATTCTTCTTTTTCCTTCTTCAGCTTATTATTTTCTTCTCTTAGAGCTTTAAGATTTTTTTCAAGAAGTTCAACTTGTTTTGGAGGCATATATGTATCTTTTATAGTTTGTGACTCCATTTTTAATTTGTGAATTTCAACTTCTTTTTCTTTTATTATCAAATTTAAGTTTTCTATTTCTTCTTTATTAACGTTGCTATGTTTGTCTTTAAATAACCCCTCTAATAATCCCATAAGACAAAACCTCCATATTGATAAAGTATCTCTCTTTTGATTATAATTGATTTTTAATAAAAGTTCAATCTGTTTTAGTGATATACTATATATTAAAGATTAAAATATTTTTCTAAATATTTTGCAACACCATTTTCACTATTTTTTGGAGCTTGATTTTTTATTTTTTCCTTAAGTGACTCAAGTCCATTTTCCATAACAACAGGGTGTCCTACTACTTTTAACATATCATAGTCATTTCCCCCATCACCAAAAGCCATTATATCTTCTAAAGGTATATTTAATTTTTTAGAAATAAGTTTAATTCCCTTTCCTTTGCTACAATCTTTATGAACAATATCAAGGCATCTTGGTTGTGAAATAGTTATATCAATAAGATCAGAAAATTTACTTTTCATATCATCATGCAGTTTTTTTATGATTTCTGGATCATCTTTAACAATCATTTTTGTCATAAAAGGAAATTCTTTAGCCTCTTTTAATCTCACTAAATTAAATCCTGTTTCTATTGTAAGAATAGATTTTTCTTCTCCCTCATCAGTATAAAGATTTTTTTTATAAAATCCATTGTATGTAACTTGTTTCTCTCTAAAATATTTTATAAGCTTTTCTATAACTTTATCACTTATAATTTGCTCAAAAATAATTTCTTCTTTTTTATTATAAATATTAGCTCCATTATTGCAGATAAGATAAATATTTTTATACCCTATTTTTTCTTTAAATCTTCTAACAGAGTCAATCCCTCTTCCTGTGGCAATAGCAAAGTCAACTCCACTATCAACAAGTTTTTTTATAGTTATTTTTGTTTCATCAGATATTTCACTGTATTGATTTAAAAGAGTTCCGTCTAAATCAGATACTACTAGTTTCATAAACTCCTCCATTTCTTAATATTCTTTATATTATTTTAACATTAATTTGCTTTTAATAAAACAAAATATAATTAAATTAAAAATAAATTGACATTTATATATTTATCTGTTAAGATTGTTTTAATATTATAGATTGAATATTTTGGAGGATAAAAATGTTATTTATTATTAGGAGAAATAGGAGTAGAAAAATTAAATAATTTAATAAACTGTTTCTTTTGATATGGCTGAATATAACTTTATTCTTTTGTAAAGATTGGAATATAATTCCATGAGCATAGATTGATTTTATTAGCCAATAGTGTATCTATTGGTTTTTTAATTTCAGATAGTTATTACAGGTTTAGCTTGTCAAAAGCTAAACCTTTTTTATTTTGTTTTTAAAAAAATTAATATAAACTTAAGGAGGGAGAGATGTTTCAATATATTGATACATTAAAAGAGATTTTTATTGGAGGAGCTAGATATAATTATATTATTCAAGGATTGACATTTTCTGTTGGGGTAACATTTTTTTCAGCAGTAATCGGAATTATTTTAGGTATACTTTTTGCACTTATGAGAATATCAAAGTTTAAATTATCAAAAAGTATAGTTTCTATGTATAAGAAACTAAATAAAATACCTGTTTTATCAATGATAGTAATGTTTGTTTTACTATATTTAATATATTTATATCCATTCTTCTTTTTGGGAGTTTTTATAGTAATAGTTTTATTTATTATTTTTGAAAAAGTTTTCAAAGCAAATCCATTAGAATATTTTGCTATACTATACACTGATATTATAAGAGGAACTCCAGCAGTTGTTCAGCTTATGATTCTTGCCAATGTAGTTTTTGCTGGATTTAGAGATATGCCAGTATTCTTAATTGCAAGTTTATCATTTGGAATTAACTCAGGAGCTTATGTATCTGAAATTATAAGAGCAGGTATAGAGGGACTTGATAAAGGACAAATGGAAGCAGCAAGAGCATTAGGAATGCCTTATGGAACAGCTATGAAAGAGGTAATTATTCCTCAAGCTGTAAAGAAAATTCTTCCAGCTCTTGTAAGTGAATTTATAACATTATTAAAAGAAACTTCAATAGTAGGATTTATTGGTGGGGTTGACCTTCTTCGTTCAGCAAATATTATTACAAGCCAAACTTATAGAGGAGTAGAACCACTTCTTGCAGTTGGTATTATCTACCTTATAATGACTGGTTTATTTACTAAATTTATGAGAAAAGTAGAAAAGGGGATGAAAGTAAGTGATTAGAGTAGAGCATTTATATAAAAGTTATGGAAAATTAGAAGTTTTAAAAGATATTTCAGTAGAAATTAAAAAAGGTGAAGTTATTGCAATAATAGGACCTTCTGGAAGTGGAAAATCAACTTTCTTAAGATGTTTAAATCTTCTTGAAGAGCCAACAGGTGGAGCAATATATATAAAAAATGAAAATCTTGTAGATGAAAATACAGATATAAATGTTATAAGAAGAAATGTAGGAATGGTATTCCAACACTTTAATCTTTTCCCAAATAAAACTGTTTTAGAAAATTTAACTCTTGCTCCTATGAAAGTGAAGAAAATGAAAAAAGAGGAGATAGAGGAGAAAGCATATATGCTTCTTGAAAAAGTTGGACTTAAAGAAAAAGCATCTTCATATCCAAACCAACTTTCTGGAGGACAAAAACAAAGAATAGCAATAGCAAGAGCACTTGCTATGGATCCAGAAGTAATACTTTTTGATGAGCCTACATCAGCTCTTGACCCAGAGATGATAAAAGAAGTTCTTGATGTTATGAAAACACTAGCTGAAGAGGGAATGACAATGTTAATAGTAACTCATGAAATGGGATTTGCTAAAAATGTTGCTGATAGAGTTTTCTTTATGGACAGAGGAACAATTTTAGAAGATACAACACCAGAAAAATTATTTAATTCTCCAAAACATGAAAGAACACAAGAATTTTTAAATAAAGTTTTAAATCGTTAGAAAATTTTAATTTGTTAGTATTTTATTTTAATATAAATATTTATTAGGAGGTATGAAAATGAAAAAAATTGTAAAATTATTAAGTGTTTTAATGTTAATGTTTGTTTTTGTTGCTTGTGGAGACAAAAAAGAAGAGACAAAAGTAGAAGAAAAAGGACCTTTATATGTTGGAACTAATGCAGAGTTTCCTCCATTTGAATATCTTGAAGAGGGAAAAGTAGTAGGTTTTGATGTTGACTTTATCAATGCAATAGGAAAAGAACTTGGAAGAGAAATAATTGTAAAAGATATGAGTTTTGACGGACTTCTTCCAGCATTACAAACTAAAAAAGTTGATGTAGTTGTTGCAGGAATGACAGCAACTGAAGAAAGACAAAAAGCTGTGAATTTTTCTCAACCATATTATTCAGCTAATCAAGTTATAATTCTTCCAAGAGAAAATACAAATATAAAAGGTTTTGAAGATTTAGTAGGTAAAAAAGTGGCAGTTATGCTTGGATTTACTGGAGATGTTGTTGTAAGTGAAATGGAAGGTGTAGAAATAGAGAGATTTAATGCTGCTTATGCTGGAATCATGGCTCTACAAGCTGGAAAAGTTGATGCAGTTGTTCTTGACTCTGAAACAGCTAATAACTATGTAGCTAAAAATGAAGGATTAAAACTTGCTGAAGGTAAGGGAGAATCAGAAGATTATGCAATAGCTGTAAGAAAAGATGATGCTAAATTATTAGAAGAACTTAATACAGCAATTACTAAAATTAAAGAAGATGGAACTTTTGGTGAAATAATAGAAAAATATTTTAACTAATAAGTTATAAATTATGGGTGTACAATTTTTAGTGTTGGTACTTAAATGTATCAGCACTTTTTTTATTTTTTTACCAACACTATTTGATAAAGAGCCAAATAAAAAAAGCTGTTCAGACTAATATTTTTATTAATCTGAAACAGCTTTCAATTTTATTTATCCTATTTTAATTTAGGGAAATATTTTGTATGTAATAATTCATGTGCTTTACGGCTCATTGGATAATCTAGATATTTATCATATATTTCTTTTACTGATGGATTTTCATGAGCACGTCTGATTGTAAGACCTTCATCGATGTTATTTAAACCTTCAGCTCTTTTCTTTAATACTTCCATTTTCTTAAGAGCTTTAGGTTGTCCTCCACCACCGATACATCCACCTTTACATGCCATGATTTCAATAGCGTGATAGAATTCTTCTCCAGCTCTTATTTTATCAAGCATTTTTCCTGCTTCTTCAAGTCCGTGAGCAATACCAATTCTTAATTCAATATGTCCAATCTTAAGGTCAGCACTTCTGAATCCTTCCCAACCTCTTAATTCATGGAATTCAATATTATCTAATTTTTCACCAGTGATCATTTCAACTGTAGTTCTTGTAGCAGCTTCAATAACTCCACCAGTTCTTCCGAAGATAATACCTGCTCCAGAATATTCTCCTAATGGATTATCAAATTCTTCATCATCAAGTTCTTTTAAATCTATATTAGATTCTTTGAATATTTTTATTAATTCTCTTGTTGTGATAACAACATCTGTATCGTAATTATCTCCTCTTGAGAACTCTTGTCTTGATGCTTCATATTTTTTAGCAAGACATGGCATTATAGCAACAACAGAGATTTGTTCTCTTGTAAGTCCCATACCTTTTCCCCAAATATCTTTTGCAACAGTAGAGAAAATTTCCATTGGAGATTTTACAGATGATGGAACATCTAACATATCTGGATAATTTTGTTCAAAGAATTTAATCCATGCAGGACAACAAGAAGTTAGTATAGGAAGCTTAACTGTGTCGTCTCCTTTATAGAATCTTTCAAGTCTAGATTGGAATTCAGTTGCTTCTTCCATAACAGTAAGGTCAGCAGCCCAGCTTGTATCAAATACATAGTCAACACCTATTTTTTTAAGTGCAGCTACTAATTTCTTTTCTACGTTTACTCCTGCTTCATATCCAAAAGCTTCTCCGATTGCTACTCTAACAGCTGGAGCTATTTGAGCTACAACAGTTTTATTAGGAGTTGCAATATTTCTTAATAATTGAAGTGTATGATCTCCTTCAAATATAGCACCTACTGGACATGCAATTACACATTGACCACAGTGAGTACATTTAGTATTGTCTATTGTATGTTTCTTTTTAAGTTCTCCTGAAATACAATGAACAGGACATACTCTTGAACATGCTGTACATCCAATACACTTATCAGTTATTTTGAATTTTAATAATTGGATACATTGACCAGCAGGACAGTTTCCTTCTTCAATATGCTCTTCAAACTCATGATAGAATTTATCAATAGATTCTAAAACAAGGTTGTGAGATTGTTTTAAAGTTTCTTTTATAGTAGTACAAAGTTGTCTTAAAAGGAAAATATCTCTCATATTTGCTTTTCCTTTAGAAATTCTATCTAGAACTCTCCAAGATCTTTCTATTTCATATTGTACTCTTGAATACTCAAGATATCCTCTTTGTTGAATTTTACCTAGTAAAAATTCAATATAGAATTTAGAGAAAGAAATAATACAATCTTCTTCAGATAATACAATTATATTTCTATGAGTATTTTTATTAAATAAAGAAAAATCTAAAGGTTTTGAAAGTGATTCTTCGGTGATGAAACCTCCAAATGGTAGCCCAAATTGAGCAGCTTTAAATTTTTTCTTTCCAACAATTCCACCTGCAAGCTCGATTAAATCTGCAAGAGTTCCATTTTCAGGCATATCATAAACACCTGGATTACATACTCTTCCTGAAATGGCAACAGCATTTTGCCCCTCTTGAATAGCTTTTCTTAGCTCTTCATCTGCAGTAGTTGCAAATACAGAACCAACTGAACTTTGAATAATTATTTGTTTGTCGCTAGAATTAATTAACATTTTACCTCCCTAAACTTATTTCTAGTCATATTATAATCATTATACCTTTTTTTTTAAAAAAATGGAATAGAAAAATTAAATTAAACTTAACATAATAAAAAAAAGATAAATTTTTGATAAAAAAATGATCATTTAACAAAATATATATATTAAAAAAATGGTTATAAAATATTAAAAATAAATATGTTATAATGTGGATTAAAGAATGAAAGAGTAAAACTCAAAAAATTAAAAAATAAAGAAAAAAATTAAAAAATTGTAAAAATATATATAAAAAAATGGAAAAAATTTTAAATATAAGTTAACAAAAAATAAAAATGAGAATAATTTTTGATAAAAAATTACTCTCATTTATTAATAAAAAATTAATCAAAATAAACATCTTTAATGTCATTAACAACAAAGTCATAAAGTTGTTTTATTTGAGATTTAAGTATTCTAGCTTCAGAAAGTGGTGGAAGATTATTTATGTCAAAGAATTTAACATCATCAATATCAAAAGTTGTTTTTAATTTTCCACCTATTTTTTTACATAAGAAAACAATTTTATAAATATAGAATGGTTCTTGAGGGTGAGGATGACATCTTTTATCATAGACAGCTAAAATTCTCACAACTTCAACATCAAGTCCTGTTTCCTCTTTCATCTCTTTTTTTATAATTTCAGAAGGAGTAAATCCAATATCTGCCCAGCCACCAGGGATTGACCATTTTCCTGGATCAAGCTTTTCTTCAACCATTAAAACTTTATTATTTTCATCAAGAAGAAGTCCTCTTATATCCACTTTTGGAGTAGGATAATCTTTTATAGGAAGATAAAAATTACATAAATCTTCAAGAGAATTTTCAGAAAGAAGATTTAAAATTTTCATATTAATATCTTTTATTTCATGATATCTTTCATTATCATAGTCATTATGAGCATAAAGAGAACCTAAATCAGCAAGACTAATATTTCTTTTTATAAGGTTTATTAATTCATTATACTTTTGATTTTCCATAATTATTCCCCTTTATTTTTTAATTTTATTAAAAATTTTTTTAGCAGTAAAAAATCCTTGTAATTTATTTGTATAAACATAAAATTTTATTTTTTTATATCTTAAATAATATACTACAATATCATTATACCACAAATTATTTAAAAATTATAAATTAATAGAAATAATAAAAAAGCTAAAAAATAGATTTCCTACTTTTTAGCTTTCTATAATCTACATATTTCCTGCTGAATACATATTATAGAAATATCCTTTTTTATCAATAAGCTCATCAAAAGTACCCATTTCAGCAATTCCTGTTTTATCAAGAACAATAATTTTATCAAACTTTTTAAGGGTATTTAATCTGTGAGCTATTGAAATTATAATTTTATCATTAAATTGATTTAGGATATTTTCCATAATTTTCTTTTCTAAGATATTATCAAGTGCAGAAGTTCCCTCATCAAGAAGAATAATTTCAGGATTTTTTAAGAATACTCTTGCCATAGCAATTCTTTGCTTTTGTCCTGAGCTTAAATTTACTCCACCCTCTCCAAGCATAGTATTTTCTTTTTTATCCATGCTATTAACAATATCTTTTAATTGTGACATAGAAAGAGCATTATCTATATCTTTTTCATCACAATCTTTTTTAATAATTTTTAGATTTTCTAAAAGAGAATCAGTCATTAAATTTTCTTTTTGATCCACAATAGCTATCTTATTTAATAAGCTTTCTCTTTTTATTGAATGGATAGGTTTTCCATTTATTAAAATCATATCTTTATCAACTATAAATGTTCTTTTTAAAAGAGAAAAAATAGTTGTTTTTCCAACGCCACTTTCACCAACTAAGGCAACTTTTTCACCTTTTTTAATATTAAATGATATATTTTTTAAGATTTCTTTTTCACCAAAAGAGAAAGAAAGATTTTTAATTTCTATATTATTAATAGGCTCATCTAAAATGATATTTCCATCTTCTTCATCTTTAATATTAATAATCTCAAAAAATCTTGTAATTCCCGTTGCTCCTCTTTGGAAAACATCAACAAGCCCCATAAGTCTTAATAGATAAATTCTAAATCTATTTGTAAGAAGAATAAAACTTACAATTACTCCAAAACTAATTTCTCCCTTTATATGCATATAACCACCAGCAAAAATAACAATAAGCTGTGTTATTTGATTATAGAAATTTATTCCAGACATAAGTGCTGCAGTATTAAAAATATTTTTCTTTTCTGTTTTTAAAAGAGCATTATTTTCTTTAGAAAGTTTATTAAAACTATCTTTTTCTAAAACATTATCTTTTATAAAGAAGATAGTTCTTAGCGTATCATGCACCCTAGAAGTAAGAATAGATATTTTTGTTCTTACATCAAGATATCCTTTTTTTAGCTTTTTATTTTGAACAATAGTAAAATATACTGCTATTGGGAAAGGAATCATTATAAGGATAGTTAATTGAAAATTAAATGTAATCATTAATATTAAAGCACCTATTATTGAAAGGACAGAGAATAAAAAATCTTCAAGTCCTCTATAAAGTAACATAGAAACATTTTCTAAGTCATTTGTAATTCTTGAAATTAAATCTCCACTTTGTCTTTCCATAAAAAATTTATCTGGTTGTTTTAATATTTTAAGAAACAGATCTTCTCTCATAAGAAATTTTATTTTATTTCCCATAAGTTGCCCTCTTGAACTAGAATAAAGAGAAACAACAAATCTTACTACATAAATTCCCAAAAGAAATAATGAAAATATAACAAATTCTTTCATATCTTTTTTAGGAATAGAGATATCAACAAGTTTTTGTACAACTACTGGACCATATAGATCAAGAGCAGTGACTAAAAAACTGCTTACTAAAAAACAAATAAGCAGTTTCTTTTCTTTTATATAATAATCACATATTTTTTTTAACATTATAAAACTCCTCAAGGCACTATTTTTTTATATTTTTAAGTTCTGAGTAAAGTTCATTTATAGCTTCAAAAATTCTAGGAGAACCTCTTAAAATTTTAGTAGAATCTACAACAAAAATATTTTTATTTTTTCCTGCATTTACTTCTTTTACAATAGAATTACTATTAAAAATATCATCAGGAGATTTTATACTCATAGCTCCAGCTAAAAAATCAGGATTTTCTTTTAAAAGAAATTCAGGAGATATAATAGGTTTGTCCCCTGTAAGATTATCAGCTATATTTTTTACTCCTAAAAGATTAAAGATTTGTCCTGGAAGTGACTTTTCATTAAATGCCATCATAGGAGATGTAGAATAAAGAAGAGTACCTTTTAAATTTAAAGGTTTTTCAGTAACATTATTTTTAAGTTCTTCTAAATTTTCTAAACTTATTTTATAAAGTTTTTCAGCTTCTTTTTCTTTTCCAGTAAGTTTTCCATAGATAATAATATTATCAAGAATATCTTTAATAGTACTAGCTTCATTAACTAAAACAGGAATATTTAATGCCTTAAGATTATCCCCAGTTTTTGAAGACATATAAGTTAATATTACAAGATCAGGAGTAAAAGATAAAATTTTTTCAAGACTTACATTTGTAATATTACCTACATTTGGAAGATTTTTTGTTTTATCTTCTGGATAAATTTTACTTTTAGCAGTAGTTCCTATTGCAACTATTCTACTTTCAGCTTCTATCATGTAAAGAGTTTCTATAACAGCAGGATCAAGAACAACAATTCTTTTATATTCTTGAACTTTTATAGAGTTTCCTTTACTGTCTTTTATAAAATCATTTTCTATAACAAAACTAAAACATTGACTAGATATAATAAGAGTCAATGCAATTAATAATTTTTTTAACATTTTGTTTCTCCTCTTGTTTTTAATTTAGGAATGATATAAGGAATATCATCTTCAGTAAAAGAAATTGTACAATCTAAATCATAGACTTCTTTTAAATTTTTAGCAGTAAGAGTTTCTTTTGGTGTTCCTTTGCAAAAAACTTTACCATTTTTAAGCATTACAATTTCATCACAAAACATTGCAGCAAGGTTTAAATCGTGAAGAACTGCAATAGCAGTAAGTCCTTTTTCTAAAACTGTTTCTTTCACTCTTGCCATAAGCTCAAGAGCATGGTTTAAGTCAAGAGCAGATGTAGGTTCATCAAGAAGTATGATTTCAGTTTCTTGAGTAAGAGCTCTTGCCAAAAGAACTCTTTGAAATTCTCCACCAGAAAGAGTTATAGCTTTTCTTTTAGAAAATTTTTCAAGATCTAATTTTTTTAGATATTTTTTTGTAATTTCTTTATCTTCTTTAGAATAACCGTCCCAACTATTTTTTAAATGTGGAAGTCTACCCATAAGGGTAAACTCTTCTACATCCATTCCTGATACAAGTTGTGATTTTTGAGGAACAAAAGAAATAAGTTTTGCTTTTTCTTTTTGAGAAAATTTATTACTTAATTTATCTTTTAAAAGAATACTTCCTTTTTCACTTTTAAAATATCCTAAAATATTTTTCAAAAGAGTAGTTTTTCCACAACCATTAGGACCTAAGATACCAGTAAGTTTTTTATCAGAAATTTCTAAATCAATTCCTTTTAAAATTTTTCTTTCTCCATATGAGAAATTTAAATCTTCAATTTTAATTATACTCATTAAGAACCACTCCTTTTATTTTTTAATGCTAGATATAAAAAGAATGGAGCTCCAAAGAAAGCAGTAATAACTCCTATTGGAATTTCTACTGGAGCAAGAACTATTCTTCCAAAAGTATCACATATTAAAAGGAAAAAACCACCTGCAAGAATTGTATTTGGTAAAAGTTTTGTATTTGAAGGTCCAACTAACATTCTTATTGTATGTGGAACTATTAAACCAACAAAACCTATCATTCCAGAAAAGGCTACTGAGAAAGCTACTACAAGAGCTGAAACCGTAAGAGTTTTTACTTTTAATTTATTTACATCAACACCTAAAGAATGTGCTTCTTCATCTCCTGAAAGAAGAGCATCAAGCTCATGTCTTTTCATATAAAAATATCCAATAGAAAATAGAAGAGGGATAAGAATACAAATAACTCTTTTCCATGTAGCATTTCCAAGATATCCCATTGTCCACATTGTTATTTTAAAAGAATCTTCACCTATCAGATACATTGCAAAGGAAGTAAATGCTCCTAAAAATGATGAAACTGCAATTCCAACAATTAAAAGTGTTGTAACATTTACTTTATTTCCTTTTTTAGCCATTTTAAATATAAGGAAAGTACTTGCAAGAGAAGTGACAAATGCTAATACTCCATACATAAAATCTGGCATATCAAATATAAAGGCAAGAACAGCACCAAAAGTTGCACTTGCAGCAATTCCAATTATATAAGGATCAGCTAATGGATTTTGGAAAACAGTTTGAACAACTGCACCACTAGATGAAAGCATCATTCCAATTAAAACTGCCATAACAATTCTTGGAAGTCTTAAATTAAAAATAATTGTTTTTATATAATCAGGAGCTTTCTCTGGAGAAAAAATATATTCCAGAGGAATTGGAACACTTCCCAGTGGAATGGAAAGTATTCCTGTTATAATTATTCCTATTGTAAGAACGATAGGGAGTAATCTTTTCATTATTTTATTCCTCACATTTTTAAATTTTATTTTAGTTTTTTATAGTTTACATCTTTAAATTATTTTTTTCAAATTAGAATGTATATTTGAATCCTACATAATAATTTCTTTCAGCAGCTGGATCATACTCTAAGTGAGCTGGAGTTACTTTAGGTCCCATTTTAGATTCAGGTACAAAGTCTACATCTTCATAGTATTTTTTGTTAAATAAGTTGTTTACTCAGCATAAATATCAAGTCCATTTTCAAATGCATATCTTGCTCTAACATTTACTACTGTATGAGAATTTACTTTTCCACCTTGGTTTTGGTTATTTACATAAATTCCACTCATATAAACAACATCTCCACCTATTGATAATTTATCAGTGATTGCATAGTTTGCACCTAAGTTTAATTTATGTTCAGGAACATTAGCTATATGTTTTCCAGAATAATCTATTGTATTTCCAGTTTTTTCTCCAGTATCATTATTACGTTCAGCTCTTTTTCCATCTTTAATTTCTGTATTAATATATGAATAAGATTGAGAAAGAGTTAATTTATCAAAGTATTGTTCTGTCTTTAATTCAAAACCAATTCTTTCTGTTTTTCCAAGGTTGTAGTTATAAACCCATTTTGGTGGCATTCCTTTATACATATCTTGAGTTATC
>SAMEA104404100__coassemble_2852_pt1 | contig 12383 bp, 9 predicted proteins | sample SAMEA104404100__metabat2_low_PE_012 | metagenome-assembled genome bin SAMEA104404100 (sample SAMEA104404100) | Balaenoptera acutorostrata
AAAAGAGTAAGAGAGAAATTAGTAGAACTTCAAAGAGAGATAAGTAGAGGGAAAAATGTTGTTCTTGATGGTAGAGATATTGGAACAGTTGTATTTCCAAATGCTTCTTTAAAAATATTTTTAGTGGCTTCTCCAGAAGAGAGAGCAAAAAGAAGAATGAAAGAATATGAGGAAAAAGGAATAAAAGAAGATTTTGAATCAGTTCTTGCAAATATAAAAGAAAGAGATTTAATAGATTCAACAAGAGAAGAAGGACCACTTAAAAAAGCAGAAGATGCTGTTGAAATAGATACAAGTTTTATGACAATAGAAGAAGTTACTAACGAAATAAGTAAACTTGTAAAAGAAAAAATAGGTGAATAATATGATTTATAATTTATTAAGAATGCTTATTTGTATTCCTTTAAAAATAGTGATGATATTTAGACCTAAAAAAAGAATTTTTATAGAAAAAAGACTTAATCAAGATTTTGACTTTTTGAAATCTGAAAATTCTTATATTTGGCTTCATTGTTCATCTGTTGGAGAGATAAATCTTTCAGATGCACTTATAAAAAAACTTCTTAAAGAGAGAGAAGAAAATATTCTTATAAGTATTTTTACTGATACAGGATATGAAACAGCTCAAAATAAGTATTCAAATGAAGAGAGAATAAAATTAATTTATTTTCCTTTAGATAGTAAAAAAGAGATAAGAAAAATTTTAAAAAGAATAAATTTAAAACTTCTTATTCTTATCGAAACAGAAATATGGCCAAACCTTATAAAACTTGCTTGTAAAAAAGCAAAAATTATTCTTGTAAATGGAAGAATTTCAGATAAGAGTTTTGGGAAATATATGAAATTTAGAAATCTTTTAAAGAAAACTCTTGAAAGAATAGATAATTATTATATGCAAACAAATATTGATAAAGAAAGAATAATTGCAATAGGTGCTGATGAAAAGAAAGTATCTGTTGTAGGAAATCTTAAATTTGATATAGAACTTCAAAATTATTCTTTAGAAGAGAGAGAAGAATTAAAAAATCTGATTAAAGCAGATGGAAGAAAAATATTTGTTGCAGGAAGTACAAGAACAGGTGAAGATGAAATAATTTTAGATGCTTTTAAACATCTTGAAAATTATATGCTTGTTATTGTTCCAAGACATTTAGATAGAATGGAAAAAATTGAAGAACTTTTAGGAAAAAGAAAAGTAAAATATGCAAAATATAGTGAATATTTAGAAGGAAAAGCAGAGAAATCAGATGTGGTTATAGTTGATAAAATGGGAGTATTAAGAAAATTTTATTCAATAAGTAACACTGCTTTTGTGGGAGGAACTCTTGTAAATATTGGTGGGCATAGTCTTTTAGAGCCGTTATTTTATAGAAAAACTCCAATTTTTGGAAAATATCTTCAAAATGTAAAAGATATAGCTGAAGAAATTTTAAAAAGAGGTATTGGTTTTAAAGTTGACAGTGCAGAAGATATAGCAGTTTCTATAGGTGAAATAGACAATGGACATATAAAAAATGAAGAAATAGAAAATTTCTTTAATTCAAATAGAAATGTGGCACAAAAAATAACAGATGAAATAAAAAAGATAATTAAATAGATGGAGGATTTAAACTTAATGATAAAATTAGATGAAAATGATGATTTCTGGAAACACTTTTTTAAAAACCCTAAGAAAGCATATAACCCTTATATGTATAGATTAAAAGAATTTCCTGAATATATAATGTATGATAAAGAGATAATGGACTCATATAAAGGTAAATGGAATGAATATTTTAAAAATGATAACCCAATATATGTTGAAATAGGTTCAGGAAGTGGAAACTTTGCTATTGGTATGTGTGAAAAATACAAAGATAGAAATCATATAGCTCTTGAACTTAGATTTAAAAGACTGCATTCATCAGCTAGAAAATCTAAAAAACTTAATCTTTCAAATGTATTATTTATAAGAAGATTTGGAGAGGAATTAAGTGAATTTATAGGAGAACAAGAAATATCAGGAATGTATATTAATTTTCCAGATCCATGGGAAGGAAATGAAAAAAATAGAATTATTCAAGAAAGTCTTTTCTCTAGTTTAGATAAGGTTTTAAAAGTAGGTGGAAAATTATTTTTTAAAACTGACCATGACAAATACTATGAAGATGTGATACAATTAAGCAGAAATTTAGAAAATTACAAATTGGTATATCATACTTCAGATTTACATAACAGTGAAAAAGCTTGTGATAATGTGCTTACAGAGTTTGAACAGTTATTTCTTAATAAATTCCAAAAAAATATTAATTATATAGAAATTGAAAAAATAAAATAATTTTTATGATTAATTTATGGATACTAATTTTTTAGGAGGATATATATGGCAGGATATGTTGTTGTAGGAACTCAATGGGGAGACGAGGGAAAAGGTAAAATAATTGATGTACTAGCAGATAGAGCTGATTATGTGGTAAGATTTCAAGGTGGAAACAATGCAGGGCATACAGTTGTTGTAAATGGGGAGAAATTTATATTAAAATTATTACCATCAGGTGTTCTTCATGGTGGTTGCTGTATAATAGGACCTGGTGTTGTTGTAGATCCAAAAGTTTTATTAGATGAACTTGCTTCATTAGAAATAAGAGGAGCAAAAACAGACCATGTTATTATAAGTGATAGAGCTCATCTTATAATGCCTTATCATGTAAAACTTGATGAATTAAAAGAGGCAAGTGCTGGAGATAAAAAAATAGGAACTACAAAAAGAGGGATAGGACCTTGTTATTCAGATAAAATATCAAGAGATGGAATAAGAATGGTAGACCTTCTTGATATGGAAAAATTTGCAAGAAAATTAAAATATAATTTAGAGCAAAAAAATGAAATCATAACTAAAATTTATGGTGCAGAACCTTTAAGTTATGAAAAAATCCTTGCTGATTATACAGAATATGCTAATAAAATTAGACATAGAATTGTTGATACAATACCAGTAGTAAATAAAGCTCTTGATGAAAATAAACTTGTTCTTTTTGAAGGTGCTCAAGCTATGATGCTTGATATAAACTATGGAACATATCCATATGTTACTTCATCATCTCCAACAACAGGAGGAGTTACAACAGGTGCAGGAGTATCTCCTAGAAAAATAGATAAAGGAATAGGAGTTATGAAAGCATATACAACAAGAGTTGGAGAAGGACCATTTGTTACAGAACTTCTTGGAGAGTTTGGAGAAAAAGTAAGACAAATTGGTGGAGAATTTGGTGCTGTAACAGGAAGACCAAGAAGATGTGGTTGGCTTGACCTTGTAGTTGGAAAATATGCAACTATGATAAATGGACTTACAGATATAGTTATAACTAAAATAGATGTTTTAAGTGGACTTGGAACTTTAAAAATATGTACAGCTTATGAAATTGATGGAAAAGTTTATGAATCAATGCCTGCTGATACAGAAATGCTTTCAAGAGCTAAAGCTATTTATGAAGAGCTTCCTGGTTGGGACGAAGATATAACACAAGTAAAAAAATATGAAGACTTACCAGAAAATTGTAAAAAATATCTAAAGAGAATAGAAGAAATTGTTGGTTGTCAAATTTCAGTAGTGTCTGTTGGACCTGATAGAAGTCAAAATATTCATATTAGAGAAATCTAATATTTTGAATATGATGAAAAAGTAGATTTTTGAAAAGTAAAGCTCAAGATTATATCTTGAGCTTTTCAGTTTGTAGAAAAAATAGGAGGTTTAAATGGAAAAACTAGAGCTTTTAGAAGAAAGCAAGAGATGTTTAAAATGTAAAAATCATCCTTGTCAAGATAGTTGTCCTATTGGAACGAGAATTCCTGAAATTATAGATATGTTTCAGAAAGAAGAGTATTTAGAAGCTGGGAAAATATTATTTGAAAATAATCCTATGTCTTTAGTTTGTTCTTTGATATGTCCATTTGAAAAACAATGTATGGGAAGTTGTATTAGAGGAATAAAAGGAAATCCTGTTAATTTTCCAGCAATTGAAAATTTTATAATGGAAAAATATTTAAGAGAAACAATTTTTAAAAACATTGAAAGTAATGGAAAAAGAATTGCAATAGTTGGTGGAGGACCAGGAGGACTTTCTGGAGCTTTTTATTTAAGAAGAAAAGGTTATGATATAACTATTTATGATGACCATGAAAAAATGGGTGGAATGCTTAGATATGGAATACCTTCTTTTAGATTAGAGAAAGATAAAGTTGATTTACTTGAAGAAAAAATATATGAAAGTGGAATAAAATTTCAAGGAAATAAAGTATTTACAGAAGAAAGTTTAAGAAAATTAAAAGATGCTGGAAATTATGATGCAGTACTTGTTACAACAGGAGCATGGTTACCTAAAGAGATAGAACTTGAAGGTATAGAAAGAGAAAATGTTTATTATGGTATAGATTATTTAAAAAATAATGTAAATTTAGGTAAAAATAAAAAAGTTGTAGTAATTGGTGCAGGAAATGTGGCTATGGACGTAGCAAGAACAGCAAAAAGACAAGGAAATGATGTTTTAATTGCTTATAGAAAAAAAATTGAGAGAGCTCCAGCAACAAAAGTTGAAATAAGTGAAACAATAAAAGATGGTGTAAATTTCTTAACAGAAGTTACTCCTGTAAAAATAACAAAAGATGGAATAGTTTTAGAGAATAATAACGAAAAAAATCAGTTTTTATATGAATGTAATAATGTTATAATAGCAGTAAGCCAAAAAGCACAATTTAATGTAGAATCTTTAGAAGGATATTTTTATGGTGGAGATTTAGTAACAGGTCCAGAAACAATAGTAAAAGCAAGTTTTACTGGAAGAGAAAGTGCAAAATTATTAGATAATTATTTAAAGATTTATGAAAATAAGAAAATATAAAAAGATGGTGGATTTATGTTAGAAAAAAATATGCTAAAAAATTTTTTTAATGAAAAAAATCATAGTAAAATAATTGGAAGAGATGCTTCAATAAATTCAGCAGTTATGGTCTTATTTTGTGAAATAAATAAAAAAGTACATATACTTTTTGAAAAAAGAGCAAGTGGGATAAGACAAGGGGGAGAGATTTCTTTTCCAGGTGGAGTGAGAGATAAAGAGGATAATAATTTTTTGAAAACAGCTTTTAGAGAAACTTATGAAGAGATTGGACTATCTCAAAGTAGAATAAAAAATGCAAAAAAATATGGAACTCTTGTACTTCCAACAGGAATGATAGTTGAAGCATATACAGGTTATGTAGAAAATTTTTCTCTAGAAGAATTATATATAAATAAAGATGAAGTAGAAAGAATTATTCTTATTCCTCTTGATTATTTCATTGATACAAATCCAGAAATAGAATATGTGATAGTGGAAAATAAACCTTATTATATAAATAAAGAGGGAGAAAAAATAGATTTTCCAGTAAAAAAATGGGAACTTCCAGAAAGATATACAAAACCATGGAGAGGAATACCACGTCGTGTATTATTTTATCGTTATAAAGAAGTAGTTATTTGGGGAATAACAGGAGAAATAATTTACAGTATTTCAAAGGAATTGAGAAAAAATTTTGAAGACAAATAAAAAAACATTATGTAAAGAAAAAACACTTGACAAAATATTGTAAAATTATTATAATAACTTGGTGATATTATGGAATTAAAAGAGATGATTGAAATTGGAATACTTTTAGATTATTATAAACCTCTTCTTACTGAAAAACAGAAGAAATATCTTATAGATTATTTTGAAGAAGATTTATCTCTTACAGAAATCGCAGAGATGAATGAAGTAAGTAGACAAGCTGTTTATGATAATATAAAAAGAGGTTGTAAAATCTTAAGAGCTTATGAAGATAAACTTAACTTCTATAAAAAAGATAGAAAACTTTATAATGAACTTTTAGAACTTAAAAAGAATTTTAAAAAAGAAAATTTAGATAAAATTATTGAAAAATTAAGTTAGTAAAGATACAGGAGAAATAGATGTTAGAAAATTTAGGAAATAGATTTCAGGACATTTTTAAAAAAGTAAGAGGACATGGTAAGCTTACTGAAAGTAATATAAAAGAAGCTTTGAGAGAAGTTAAAATGTCACTTTTAGAAGCTGACGTAAACTATAAAGTTGTAAAAGATTTTATAAATAAAATTCAAGAAAAAGCAATTGGAACTGAAGTTATAAAAGGAATAAATCCAGGACAACAGTTTATTAAAATAGTAAATGATGAACTTGTGGAACTTCTTGGTGGTACAAATTCTAAACTTACAAAAGGAGTTAAAAATCCAACTGTTTTAATGCTTGCAGGACTTCAAGGAGCAGGAAAAACTACTTTTGCTGCAAAACTTGCAAATAAATTAAAAAAAGATGGAGAAAGACCTTATCTTGTTGCAGGTGACGTATATAGACCAGCAGCTATAAAACAACTTCAAGTTTTAGGGGAACAAATAGATGTTCCAGTGTATGCTGATGAAGAAAATAAAGACCCAGTAGATATTGCAAGAAAAGCATGGGGACAAGCAAAAGCAAATGATTATACATATATGATAATAGATACTGCAGGTAGACTTCATGTTGATGAAGCTCTTATGGAAGAACTTAGTGAGATTAAGAAAACAGTAAGACCTCAAGAAATTCTTCTTGTTGTTGATGCTATGATTGGACAAGATGCAGTAAATTTAGCAAAGAATTTTAATGATAAATTAAATATAGATGGTGTAGTACTTACAAAATTTGACGGAGATACAAGAGGAGGAGCTGCTCTTTCAATAAAATCTGTTGTTGGTAAACCAATAAAATTTGTAGGTGTGGGTGAAAAAATAGGAGATTTAGAACTTTTTCATCCTGAAAGATTAGCATCAAGAATTTTAGGAATGGGAGATGTTGTTTCTCTTGTTGAAAAAGCTCAAGAAAATATAAATGAAGATGATGCTAAATCATTAGAAGAAAAAATAAGAACTCAAAAATTTAATCTAGAAGACTTCTTAAAAATGCTTCATATGATTAAAAAGATGGGACCTCTTGCAAGTGTTTTAAAAATGCTTCCAGGAGTTGGAAATGATCTCGGAGATTTATCTCTTGCAGAAAAAGAAATGAAAAAAGTAAGAGCAATTATCCAATCAATGACAAAAGAAGAAAGAAGAAAACCTGAAATTCTTAAAGCAAATAGAAAAATAAGAATTGCTAAGGGAAGTGGAACAGAAGTTTCTGATGTAAATAGGCTTTTAAAACAATTTGAAATGATGAAAAACATGATGAAAATGTTTAGCTCTGGTAAGATGCCAAATCTTGGAGCAATGAAAAATTTAGGTGGAATGCCTAATATGAGAAATGGTAAAGGAAGAGGGAACTTCCCCTTTTAAATAAAAAGTCAAAAATAAATTTAAATAAAAAAAAGAATATAAAAGGAGTGATTTTTAATGTTAAAATTAAGATTAACAAGATTAGGAAGCAAGAAAAACCCAATATACAGAGTAGTAGCAATGGAATCTACTGTTAAAAGAGAAGGGAATGCAGTAGCATACTTAGGAAACTACTATCCATTAGAAGATTCTAAAGTAACTTTAAAAGAAGAAGAAATCTTAACTCACCTACAAAATGGAGCACAACCTACAAGAACAGTTAAATCTCTTCTAGTTAAAGCTGGAATCTGGGCTAAATTCGAAGAATCTAAAAGAAAATAATTAAAGTTTTAGATGAATGAGAAATTAAAATAATTTAGATGTTTACTTTTATGTATGATATATGATATAGTATATTTAGTAAAGAATAGAAGGAGAGATGAAGATGAATTTCACGAACACAATAATAATAATATCATCAATAATACGTTAATTAAAATATTATAGATGTTATTATGTGGCGTTGTAAATAATTATTCTTCTTAAAAATATAAATTATTTTGTAAAGATTAAGGCAACCTGCATGGTTGCCTTTTTTATTTATCTGTTAATAAAGAAATTATTATAAACTTTTATTCAGGAGGTTTTTATGTATAAAAAAGTATCTACCAGTTTAAATTTCGTAGAAAGAGAAAAAGAAATTGAAAAATTCTGGGAAGAAAACAAAATTTTTGAAAAAAGTATTGAATCAAGAAAGGGAGAGAAGACATACACTTTCTATGATGGACCACCAACAGCAAATGGTAAACCTCATATTGGACACGTTTTAACTCGTGTAATAAAAGATATGATACCAAGATATAGAACAATGAAAGGTTATGACGTTCCAAGAAAAGCAGGTTGGGATACTCATGGACTTCCTGTTGAACTTGAAGTTGAAAAACTTTTAGGAATAAATGGAAAAGAACAAATTGAAACTTATGGATTACAACCATTTATTGAAGAATGTAAAAAAAGTGTTTGGAAATATAAAGGAATGTGGGAAGATTTCTCTAAAACAGTAGGATTTTGGGCTGACATGGAGAAACCATATGTTACTTACGATAATAACTTTATAGAATCTGAATGGTGGGCTTTAAAGAAAATTTGGGAAAAAGGATTACTATACAAAGGATTTAAAATTGTTCCTTATTGTCCAAGATGTGGAACACCTTTATCAAGCCACGAGGTTGCTCAAGGATATAAAGATGTAAAAGAAAAATCAGCAATAGTAAGATTTAAGGTTAAAGGAGAAGAAGCTTATATTTTAGCATGGACAACTACTCCTTGGACACTTCCTTCAAACGTTGCTCTTTGTGTAAACCCTAATGAAACTTATGTAAAAGTTGAGCATGGAGAATATACATATTACATGGCTAAGGCTTTAGTTGAAACAGTTTTAAAAGAAAACTTTACAATTAAAGAAGAATTTACAGGAAAAGATTTAGAATATAAAGAATATGAGCCATTATTTAATTTTGTAAACCCTGATAAAAAATGTTGGTATGTAACTTGTGATACTTATGTTACTCTAACAGATGGTACAGGTGTTGTTCATATTGCTCCAGCATTCGGGGAAGATGACGCGTCAGTAGGAAGAAAATACGACCTTCCATTTGTTCAACTTGTAGACTCTAAAGGAGAAATGACACAAGAAACAGATTGGGCAGGAACATTCTGTAAAAAAGCAGATAAAGAAATTTTAATAGACTTAGATAAAAAAGGTCTTTTATTTGATGCACCAACTTATGAGCACAGTTATCCACATTGTTGGAGATGTGACACTCCTCTTATCTATTATGCAAGAGAATCTTGGTTCATTAAAATGACTGCAGTTAAAGAAGACTTAATTAAAAATAATAATAAAATTAATTGGATTCCAAAATCTATTGGTAAAGGACGTTTTGGAGATTGGCTTGAAAATGTTCAAGACTGGGGAATCAGCCGTGACAGATATTGGGGAACTCCATTAAACGTATGGGAATGTGAATGTGGACACAGACATGCAATTGGAAGTATTGCTGAATTAAAAGAAATGTCACCTAACTGTCCAGAAAATATTGAACTTCACCGTCCATATATTGATGCAGTAACTATTACTTGTCCTCACTGTGGAAAACAAATGACAAGAGTAAAAGAAGTTATTGACTGTTGGTTTGACTCTGGATCAATGCCATTTGCTCAACATCACTATCCATTTGAAAATGAAGATTTATTTAAGAAACAATATCCAGCAGATTTCATTTCTGAAGCTGTTGACCAAACAAGAGGTTGGTTCTATTCACTTCTTGCTGTTTCTACATTAATCTTTAATGAAGCACCATATAAAAATGTTATTGTTCTTGGACACGTTCAAGACGAAAATGGACAAAAAATGTCTAAATCTAAAGGAAATGCAGTTGATCCATTTGATGCACTTAAGACTTATGGAGCAGATGCAATTCGTTGGTACTTCTATATAAACTCAGCTCCATGGTTACCAAATAGATTCCATGGAAAAGCAGTTCTTGAAGGGCAAAGAAAATTCATGTCAACATTATGGAACACTTATGCATTCTTTGTACTTTATGCTGAAATAGATCAATTTGATGCAACTAAATATACACTAGATAAAGATAAAATGACTGTAATGGATAAATGGTTAATGTCTAAACTAAATACAGTTATAAAAGGTGTAGATGAAAACTTATCAGATTATAAAATTCTTGAAGCAGCAAGAGTTTTACAAGACTTTGTTGATGAATTAAGTAACTGGTATGTAAGAAGAAGTAGAGAACGTTTCTGGGTAACAGAAATGACAGAAGATAAAATCACTGCATATATGACATTATATACAGCTCTTGTTACAATAGCTAAAACAGCAGCTCCAATGATTCCATTTATGACAGAGGAAATTTATCAAAACTTAGTAAGAAGCATAGATAAAAATGCTCCAGTAAGTATTCATTTATGTGACTTCCCAGAAGTTGATGAAACTGCAATTGATACAGAATTAGAAGCTGATATGGAAGAAGTTTTACAAGCTGTAACTTTAGGAAGAGCAGCAAGAAATGCAGCTAATATTAAAAATAGACAACCAATAGCAAATATCTATGTAAAAGCAGAGCATAAAGTTGGAGAACTTTATCAAAATATCATAAAAGAAGAATTAAATATTAAGAATATTCACTTTGTTGAGGATACATCACAATTTACTTCTTATACATTCAAACCTCAATTAAAAACTTTAGGACAAAGATATGGTAAGAAAGTAAATGAAATAAGAACTCTTCTTGCTGAAATAGATGGAAGCAAAGCTAAAAAAGAGCTTACTGAAACAGGAGTATTAACACTTACTCTTTCTGATGGAGAAGAAGCTAAATTAGCAGAAACAGATTTACTAATAGAAAGTGGACAAACAGAAGGATATATGCCTTTAGAAGATAGAGGAATAACTGTCGTTCTTGATACAAAACTTACTCCAGAATTAATTGAAGAAGGATTTGTAAGAGAAATTATTAGTAAAATTCAATCAATGAGAAAAGAAGCAGACTTTAATGTAGTTGATCATATTGTTCTTTATGAAGAAGGAAATGAGAAGATTAAAGATATAATTACAAGAAATGCTGAAGTTATAAAAAATGATACATTAACAGATGAAGTTGTATTTGGTACTACTGAAGGTTTTGTACAAGAATTTAACGTAAACGGAGAAAAAGTTAAATTTGGTGTAAAAGTAAAATAATAAAATAAAGAAAAGACAGCAATTTAGCTGTCTTTTTTATTTAGAAATTATGCTTGATTTGTGATATAATATAATGGTTTAATTAGAGGGAAAATAAAATTTGGAGGCCGTAATGAATAATCTTTTTGAAGCCATAGCAAAAGAGTTAAATTTAAAATTAACTCAAGTAGAAAATACTATAAAATTACTTGATGAGGGAGCAACAGTTCCATTCATTTCAAGATATAGAAAAGAAGTAACAGGAAATTTAGATGAAAATCAAATAGGAGATATTTTAAAATTAGTAACATATTTAAGAAATCTTAAAAAAAGAAAAGAAGAAGTAATAGCTCTTATTGATGAGCAAGGAAAACTTACAGATGAATTAAAATTAGCTATTGAAAAAGCAGAAAAATTACAAGAGGTAGAAGATCTTTACCTTCCTTATAAAAAAAGAAGAAAAACAAAAGCAGATATAGCTATTGAAAAAGGGCTTGAACCTTTAGCACAATATATTTATCTTATGAAATCAGAAGTTGATTTAATGAAAAAGGCTGAAGATTTTATAACAGAAGAAGTTCTTACAGTAGAAGAAGCAATAGAGGGAGCAAAACTTATAGTTGCTCAAGGAATTTCAGAAAAAGCTGAATACAGAGAAAAATTAAGAGAGCTTTTATTAAAAAATGGTATTATAGTTTCTAAAAATACAAAGAAAGCAGAAGAACTTGATGCTAAAAAAGTATATGCAGATTATTATGAATATTCAGAACCAATAAAAACAATTCCTTCCCATAGAGTATTAGCAGTAAATAGAGGAGAAAAAGAAGATATACTTTCAGTTTCTTTAAAAGTTGAAGATAATATAAGAGAAAGAATGGATAATATTCTTTTAGGAGAATTTAGTAATAAGATAGTTCTTGAATTTTTAAAAACTATAACAAATGATGCTTTTGATAGACTTATTTTCCCTTCAATAGAAAGAGAGGTAAGAAATGTTCTTACAGAAAAAAGTGAGGCAGAAGCAATAGCAGTATTTAAAGAAAATTTAAAAAATCTTTTATTACAACCACCTTTAAAAGAGAAAAATGTTTTAGGACTTGACCCTGGATATAGAACTGGTTGTAAAGTTGCAATAGTTGATAAAAATGGTTTCTATGCAACAAATGATGTATTCTATCTTGTTGAAGAAATGAATACCCCCAAACAACTAGAGACAGCAAAAAATAAGATATTAAAATATATAAAAGATTATCATATAGATATTATTGCAATAGGAAATGGAACTGCTTCAAGAGAAACAGAAAGCTTTGTAGCTAATGTTAT
>SAMEA104404100__coassemble_3028_pt1 | contig 11786 bp, 12 predicted proteins | sample SAMEA104404100__metabat2_low_PE_012 | metagenome-assembled genome bin SAMEA104404100 (sample SAMEA104404100) | Balaenoptera acutorostrata
CATATACTTCCTTATCATAAATTTCATTAATTCTTAATAAATATCTTCTTAATCTTTTTAATAAAGATTTCTTTCTAAATTTAGAAAATAAATCTTTTCTATAGTCTTCAAAATCTATAACATATAATTCATCATTATATAATATAAAATTTCCAAAATGAAGATCACCAAAATAAATTCCTAATTCAATCATCTTTACTACTAAATTTATATATTTATTTATCAATTCTTCTTTTTTTAAAAAATTTGCTTCTAATAATTCTTCTACTAAATTTTTCCCTTGCACTTCTTTTGTTTTAATACTGTATTTTGTATGTTCTAATATTTTTGCTGTCTTTATATTATTATTATTTAAAAATTTAGATATATAAATACAATTCTCTCCTGGATATTTTCTTAATTTTAAAAAAAATTTTATTTTTTTTATTTTTTCTGGATAAAAATATTTTATATAAATCTTTTCTTCATCATCATAAATTACTTTACTTCTTATACTAATTGCTATTATTTTTTTCATATTTTCTCCTAAAATATAATTTTTTTTACTAATCTATTAAATATAATTATAAAATATTTAATAAGTTTTGACAATAAAAAAAGGATTACTTTAAATAATCCTTTTTTTATTTTTTAAATATTTACTTTATATACATCCTTTATATTCATATCAAGAAATTTTTCTGCTTTTACTTTAAAACTTTCTTTATCTCCTGTAACATAAAATTCCAATTTTCCTTTTTCTTTTTTAGGATTAAGAATATCTTCTTTTTTCAGAACTCTAAATAATTCTCTTGCACACTCTTCACTTGGATCTATTATTTTTCCATCAAATCTTTTTTCTATATCTTCCATTATAAACGGATAATGTGTACAAGCAAGAAGAAGAGCATCTGAAGTTTTTGGTATATGAGACATATATTCCCCTAAAACTTCATATCTGTTCTCAAAACTTTCCCATCCCTCTTCTATCATTGGACATAATTCTCTACAAGGCACTGTATTTATTTTCATTTTTTTATTTTTTTTCTGTATTTTTCTTACATGTTCGCCACTTTCAATAGTAAAAGGAGTACCAAAAATAGCAATTTCATTATAACCATTTGATGATACTGCTTCAACACCTGCATCAATTATTCCAATAATTGGAATGTTACATTGTTTTTTAAACATTTCCAAAGTTGCAATTGTAGCTGTATTACAAGCAATCACAATAGCTTTACAATTATTCATTATTAAAAATTCTACTATTCTCTTACTTAACTTTTGAATTTCTTCTTTTGTTCTTCCACCATAAGGAATATTTTTAGTATCACCAAAATACATTATATTTTCATTTGGAAGAAGTTTTATTATTTTTTTTAAAACACTTACTCCTCCAACACCTGAATCAAAAACACCTATATTACATTTTTTATCCATCATCTATCACCCTTCATTATTTAAATATTTCCATAAAAAATGTTATTATAGGAGCATTTACAAAGTCTATAAACATTGCTCCAACAATTGGTACAACGAAAAATGCTTTAGGGGAATATCCGTTAGCTTTTGTAAAAGTTTCCATATTAGCTATTGCATTTGGACTTGCTCCCATTCCAAATCCACAATGTCCTGTTGCAATAACAGCTGCATCATAATCTTTTCCCATTACTCTAAATGTTACAAAATAAGCATATAATGCCATTATAATAGTTTGAACAAGTAATATTAAGATTAATGGAATTGCTAGATTTGCTAATTCCCAAAGTTGCATAGTCATAAGAGCTATTCCTAAGAATAATTGTAATGAAATAGATCCTATTACATTTATACAGTGAAGAGGAAGAGATTTTTCTTTTTTATCCATATAGTTTCTTATTACAGATGCAATTATCATTGGTCCTATATATGCTGGTAAAACTATTCCTAATTTTTTAAATCCAAGAAGAATAAAACTTCCAATTCCCATACTTACGATTATATACATTAAGGCATTGAATAGTAAATTTTCATCTATATTTTTTTCATCTTTTGTAAGTTTTCCTTCAAGTATTTCTGTATTTTCACCTTCTGAAGTAGGCTTTAAATTATATTTATGCATAAGTCTTTTTGCAATAGGACCACCTATCATACAACCTGCTACAAGACCAAATGTTGCTGCTGCAACTGATACTGATATTCCTGCTTCGGCTCCTACTTTAACAAGTTCTGGTCCAAAAGCTGCTGCTGTTCCATGACCACCTGTAAGAGCTATTGAACCTGCTGCAAGACCTAATAATTTATTTATTCCTAAGAATCCACATAAAGTAACTCCAACTGTATTTTGAATAACTATCAAAACAAATGCAACCAAAAGGAAAATTATAACTTGAATTCCACCTTTTAAAAGCATTTTTATACTTGCTGCAAATCCAATTGTTGTAAAAAATGCAAGCATTAAAAGTGATTTTAGTTGACTATCAAAAGAAAATTCAAATAAATTATATTGATGTCCTATCAAAGTAATAATTGAAAAAATTAATCCTCCAACAACTGGTGCTGGAATAAAAAATTTCTTAAGAATTACTATTTTTTCTTTTACCCATCTACCTAATAATAAAAGAACTACTGCTATTGCTAAAGTTTCAGGCATTCCAAAAGTATATTTAAAAATTTCCATATCCATAAACCTTCTCCTTTTTAAAAATAATATATTAAAACAATTCATTTTTTATATGTTTTTATATTTTTTTATAAATTATTTTAATTACTCACTCATTATATAATACATAAAAAAAAAGTTCAAGCACTTTTTTAAATGTTTGAACTTTTTTACATATATTTTATATATTATTAATATATTTTATTTTGTTGTTTCTTTTTTGTGACCACAATTACATGTTCCACCATTTTTAGATGCTGAACATCCTCCACAACATTCATCTTCACCTTTAAAATGTCTAAAAATACTTCTAAAAGAATAAAATGCTAATACAACTAAAATAGCTATAATAATTATTGTTTTCATTTTATCGCCTTCTTTCTTAAACTATATTATTAACTAAAAGAATAAACGCCCAACTTGGAATATAAGTGTTGATGCAATATATGGAACAACAAGCATTATTCCTACTAATTTTAATAAATACTCTTTTCCAAATTCTTGTTTTATTGCTCCTAATGTTACTGCACAAGGAACTACTAGAAGAATAAATATCATAAATGAATAAGCTCTTAAAGGAGCTAATGGATCTCCTTCCCATAATCTAGCAGTAGCTTCAACTACTCCCATTCCCTCTTCTTCTATCTCTTCAGCATCTGGAGCAGCAAAAAGTGAATTAACGTCAAAGCTTACTATTCCTGCAGCTGAATCTTTTATTGCTCCACCTAATCCTACCATTTGTTCTTTAAAATCTTCTACAAATGTAGTTTCTTCCTCTTCACCTTCTTCTTCAGGAAGTTCTAAAACCTGAGCCATAAATCCAACTACAACTTCTTTAGCTGCTATACTTGGAACTATTGCTGCAACTGTTTCCCATCTATCAGCAAATCCTGTTGGTTTTAAAACAGGAGCTATCACTCTTCCAACTCCAGCCATATATGATTTTTCTGCATCTCCATTATTAGGGAAATAAGTTAATCCCCATAAAAGAATTAAAATTCCAAGAATTATACTTGTTGCTTTCTTTAAGTATCTTCCTGTTCTTGTTAATGTAGAATTCATAATAACTTTAAAACTTGGAACTCTGTAAGGAGGAAGTTCTATTAATAAAGCTTTATTATCAACTTTAAAATACTCAAATCTTTTTAAAATTATTCCTAAAATAATAGCTGTAAAAATTCCAAATAAATAAAGTGATACAACTATAAGACCAGCTTTTGCACCAAAGAATGCTGCTGTAAATAATCCATAAACTGGAAGTCTAGCACCACAAGACATAAATGGAGCAAGTGCTGCTGTAAGTTTTCTTGATTTTTCATCTTCAAGAGTTCTTGTTGCATATATTGCAGGAACTGTACATCCAAATCCAAGTACCATAGGAACAAATGCTTTACCATTAAGTCCTAATTTTCTCATAATTTTATCCATTAAAAATGCAACTCTTGTCATATATCCACTTTCTTCTAATATTGAAAGGAAGAAATATAAGAAGAACATAAGAGGTACAAATGTTAAAACTCCTCCAACTCCTCCAATTATTCCATCAACAACAAGTGAATTTAACCAATCTGGAGTTCCTTCCATTAATATTCCAGCATATTTACCAATAAATCCTCCGACAAATCCATCGATCCAATCGATAAATGGAGCACTTCCATTAAATACTATAGTCATAAGACCACATATAATAATAAAGAAAAGAGGAAGACCTAATATTCTATTTAAGAAAATTTTATCCATCTTATCTGTAAAATCAAGTCTTGATTTTAATGAAGTTTTTAAAGTTTCTGCTACAATTCCTTTAATTTTACCATATCTTTTTTCAGCAAGAACTGTTTCTATTTCTTCATCATATCTTTTTTCTATATCTTTTGTATGTTCTTTAAAATAATCAACACAATCAAGTCCATAATTTTCTTTCATTTTTGCAATAAAATCACTATCTTTTTCAAGTGTTTTTATTGTTACAAAATCTAAATTATATTTTTTTAATACTTCACTAAATTTTTCATCATTTTTAACTTCATCTTTCATTATTTCATATTGACTATCAATAAATGAATCAAAACTTATTTTATATTTTCTAGTTTTTTCTTCACTTTTAGCAATTGTGATTGCTTTATCTAAAAGTTCTGAAAGTCCTGTCTTTTTAATAGCAGAGGTTTTTATTATATCCATTTCTACAAGAGAACTTAATCTATTTAATTCAAGACTATAATTTAATTTTTCAAATTCATCGTAGAAATTAAGAGCCATTACCATTGGTTTACCTAATTCTTGTAGAAGTAATGTAAGGTATAAGTTTCTTTCTATGTTTGTTGATTCTACAACGTTTATTACAACATCTGGATCTTCATCTATTATAAAATCTCTTGTAATTTTTTCCTCTAATGAAAAAGGACTAAGACTGTATACTCCAGGAAGGTCAATCATTATAATTTCTTCCCCATTATATGTAAAATGTGCCTCTTTCTTTTCAACTGTTACACCAGGCCAGTTACCTACTTTTAACTTTGATCCTGCTATTGCATTAATTAGTGCCGATTTTCCAACATTTGGATTTCCAGCAAAAGCTATTTTTATCATAATTTATATCCCCCTATAATATAAAATTTAATCTCAATTATTTTTCTATTATTTCCACTTCTATGTTTGCTGAATCTTCTTTTCTTATAGCAATTCCATTTTCTTTAATACGAAATTCTTGTGGATCTCCTAATGGCGCATTTCTTTCTAGATAAATTATTTCTCCAGCTGTTACACCCATATCAACAAGTCTTTTCTTTAATTCACCTATTTTTCCAATTTTTATAATTCTTGCTTTTTCTCCCCTTTTTAATTCATTAAGTTTCATAAATACCCCCCATATATCTATTTCAAGATTAAAATATTTTGTTTTTCAAAGTAATTTAGGTAAAAATTTACAGCCTTTCGGCTGTAATTATTTTTTAACATTCTACCATAATGTTTCTAGCAAAACCGAATCCTATTATATATTGACTGTTGCCTGTCTTCACAACAAAATTATTATTCATATTATTCATAAGGCAGATTTTGCTTCCATTACATATCCCTTTTTCTGCTAAAACAGTTCTTTCTTTAGAACTACTATTTATATTTTTTATTATCATAAATTTATTTTGTTCTGCAAAAGCTAATGGAATAATCATATCAATCCCTCCTCAACCTTATTTTCAAAATCATTATACTCTATTATGATACTAACGGTCAAGCAAAAACTTTGATATTAAAAATATTTTCCACACTATTAAAAGTATATTGAAATAAAGAATTTTAAAATAAATCTTTTATACTATTTAATATAACACTTCGTATGTCTTCATTTTCTAAAGATAAATCTTTTATAAGATTTTTTATTTTTAATCTTTTTGAATCTTCACTTGTTTCATAAGGACATTTTGATTTCATTATAGGAAGAGCTAACTTTCTTGCATAGCTTATTATATTTTTTTCTTCCACAAAAGCAAGAGGTCTTATAACTTTTACTCCATATTCTTCTGATATATAAGAAGGTTTCATAATGTTTCTATTTCCTTGATATAAAATATTCATAAGAAAAGTTTCAATTATATCGTCTTTATGATGTCCTAATGCAAGTTTATTTATTCCTTCTTCTTTCATTATTCTATATAATATCCCTCTTCTTATTCTTCCACATAAAAAGCATGGATTTTTTTCTTTTGAAGCTCCAAAAAGCATATCATCAAGATTTGTTTCTACTATTTTTAAATCCAGTCCTAATTTTTTACAATATTCTTTTATTTCTGTACAATCAGCTGAGTCTTGTTTAGGATGGATATGAATAGGAATAATTTCAAAATTTATTTTTGCAATTTTTTTTACTCTCACAAAAGCATTTAAAGTTACTAGACTGTCCTTTCCTCCTGACACTCCAACTGCTATTTTATCTCCATCTTCAATCATATTAAATTTATGCATTGCTTTCCCTATTAAATTCCAAAGAACTTTATCATATCCTTTTGATTGAATATATGAAAGTATTTCTCTATCATTCATCTCTTCTAAAATAATTTTTATATCTGTTATTTTTTTTATTTTTTCAAGAGCATTTATTATATTATTAGGATTATATTCTATCTCTATTTTTATTTTATCTTTTTTATTTTCTATTATTATTAAATTATTTTCTTCATTATTTATGATAAAAAATTTATAATTTCCCTCTGTAATATTATTAAGTCCTTCTATATTTTTTATTTTTATCACAGATTTCCTCCTACTTTTCTTTATTTCCTCTTGTGTATCCCATTACATAATCAATATTAATATTTTTAAGAGAATTAAAAATACTTTGTTTTATATTTTGATTTTTTTGTTCTAAATCTTTTAAAAGAAGTTTTATCTCTTTTCTTTTTGAATCAACTTTTCCTGATTCAACAGGACAGCCACATCCCATAGCTTTTATTCCGTTTCTTTTTACAAATGAAATTATATCTGCTTCCTTTATATACGCCATTGGTCTTATTACGGCAAGTTTTCCACTTGTTGAAGGAACTTTTGGTATCATTGTTTTTATTGTACCAGCATAAAACATATTTATAAGAGCCGTTTCTACAATATCATCAAAGTGATGACCTAATGCAAGTTTATTAAATCCTAATTCTTCTACTTTTTTATATAAAACCCCTCTTCTCATCTTAGCACATAAAAAACATGGATTCTCAGGATCTTCATTAAAAGCTATTCTCCATACATCAGAATTAAAAATTTCACATGGTATATTAAGTATTTTTAAATTTTTCTCAAATTGCTCTATATCCATAGCTTCAAATCCTGGATTCATTGATATAAATACAATTTCAAAATTTTTACTTTTATCTCTTTTTAATTCTTGAAAAAGTTTACATAAAAGAAGACTATCTTTTCCTCCTGACACTCCAACTGCTATTTTATCTCCATCTTCTATAAGATTAAAATCATTTATAGCTTTTACAAACTTTCTCCATATTTTTTTTCTATATGATGTTCTTAAACTTTCAAGAACCATATCTTCATTTAGATTTTTTGTTTCTTCTATATGTATACATTCTTTACAATTACTCATTTTTTATCCTCCACTAAAATCTTTAGGCTTTATTATATCATAAAAAAATATATTTATGGTATAATAATATCATATATAATTTTATTTTTAGAAAGGATAAATAATTTTATGAGAGATATAGATATTAAAGTTATAAAATTTTTAATTAGTGGAAAAGCATACAGTGATACAGCTGTAATAAAAAATTTAGGAATTTCTTTTGAAGAACTTCAAGAATCTTATAATATTCTTTTAGAAGAAGGATATCTTGAAAATTATACTGACTATGTTAAAAGAACAAAAAATAGTTTTAACTACCAAGAAACTGAATATAATTCTTCTTGTGGAAAAAATTGTTCTGATAATTCTTGCTCTTCATGTTCAAATAATATTCCAGAAGAAGATTATAAAAATATAAAAGTTATAACTGAAAAATCAATAAAAGAATTTGAATAATTATATTTAATTTTTAATAATATTGTATTATAATGATATTATCATAATATACAGGGAGGTAATATAATGAATTTAAAATTATTAGCAGTAGGAGCTATTCTTGCGTCAACAGTTTCTTTTGGAGCTACTAAACCAGCTCAATTTTCAATTCTTCCTGGAGTACAATTTGGAGCTACTAAACATGATTCCGTTGCAAACTTCAGTTTTAACCTTTTAGGAGCTGAAAACAGAAATGTTTCAGGTCTTGATGTTTCTTTAGTTGGATACAGACAAGTAAATGGAAACTTTAATGGTCTTCATGTTGCTCTATTTGGATTAGAAGCTTTTAGAGTAAGTGGAAATATGAGTGGAGTTTCTTTAGCACTTTGGAATGATGTTCATGGAAATCTAAATGGTGGAACTATTGGTGTTGTAAATACTACTGATGGAAATTCCGTTTTTAATCTTGGTGGAGTAAACATAACTAAAGGAGCTGCTACAGTTCAACTTGGTTTTGTAAACTACGCTGAATCTACAAAAGGACTTCAATTTGGTTTTGTAAATGCAACAAGAAATCTTGATGGTGTGCAAGTAGGACTTGTAAACTATGCAACTAACGGAATATTCCCAGTTCTTCCTCTTGTAAACTTTAGAAAATCATTTTAATTAATTTAATAAGTTTTTTATTAAAAATGAAGCAGAAAATAATTTTTTTATTTTCTGCTTTTTATTTTTAAATTTATCTATTTCTTTTTATCATAGCTTTAAATTTTTTTCTATATTTATAAATCAAAATACCTGATTCTAGATACCATTGTATACTTGTTATAATCCAAAAATATGTTATGCTCATTTTTTTTAAATATATAAAATAAAACATAAGTGGAAGTCTTACTCCCCAATTACAAAGAAAAGCAACTTTAAATGGAGTTTTTGTATCACCACTTCCCTTAAGAGCTCCAGCAAGAACCATATCAATAGCCATTGGGATTTGTTGAGCTGCTCCTATCATAAGACATATACTTCCAAGTCTTATAACTTCTACCTCTTCTTCTTTTATAAAAAGTGAAATCAATTCTTTTGAGAAAAAAAGAAATACTAAACTAAAAAATCCCATAACAATTGCTGACGTAAAAGCTGAAGCATTTGCATAATTTTTAGCTTGTTTATAATTTCTTTCTCCAATACTATGTCCTACAAGAGCAGTACAAGCAACTGCAAATCCCCACCCTGGCATAAATGAAATACTTTCTATTGTAATTGTTATTTGATTAGCTGAAAATGCCATACTTCCCAAAGTCATAACCATCATTACACCAAGAAGTCTTGATATACTTGAAGCTCCTTCTTGCATTGCTGAAGGAATAGCAAGTTTTACTAATTCTTTCATCTCTTTTAATTTTATTTTTTCTGAAAGAGATAAGTCAAAAGGTAATTTTTTTCTTTGACTAAAAATAAAAACAAAATATAAAATTTGAGCCATTGCTGTTGCAATAGCTGCTCCTTTAACACCTAATTCTGGAAAACCAAATTTTCCAAAAATTAAAAGATAGTCAAAAGTCAAATTTACCACATTCATTATAGCAGCACCATAAAGAGGAGTTTTAGTATCTTTACAACCTCTAAAAATTCCATTTAACATATTAGCACACATATAAAAAAACATTCCACTACAACATATTCTCATATACACTACTGCTATTTCTAAAATTTCATCTTTTGCATTAGCAAATTTCAAAATTTCTCTGGCAAAAATAAAAAACATAAATGTTATTGTAATAGAAATAATAATTCCTATTTTTATTCCTTGATTAGCATAACTTTTTCCAAGAGAAATATTTTTATTACCTATTGATCTTGCTATAATAGAAGTCATTGCTATTGAAAGTCCCATTCCCATTAAAATATTTATAAATGTATAAATAAGTTCTGAACTCAATGAAACTGCTGAAACTCCAATTTGTCCTCCATAACGACCAACCATCATCGTATCAAAAATCCAAATAAGCATATAAAGTACCATCTCACCAACAGCAGGAAGAGCAACTTTTAATATCTCTCTCATATACTTTAACATTTTTATTATTACTCCTTAAATAATTTATCTCTAAAAAAAATTTTACCATTTTTTCTTTTTCTAGTCTAGAAAATTTTAATAACTATTTATTGACACTAAAATCTATTTGTGCTAAAATTTTTGCAATAAATTTATCCATGTAGAGAGGTGTAGGGACAGGCCCTTTGATACCTCAGCAACCTACTTTTTTAAAAGTGTGGTGCTAATTCCTGATAGATGGCAATACCTCTAGATATTAGACTTCTTTTCATCTATCAAGAATAATAGATGAAAAGAAGTTTTTTAATTTATATACATAAATGTTTTACTGGAGGTATTTTTATGAAAATTGCAAATCTTTTTAAAAAGAAAAAACCAACTATCTCTTTTGAAGTTTTTCCACCAAATGAAATCTATTCTCTTGATGAGGTTTATAGTGTTATTGATGAACTTGCTAAACTTAAACCTGATTTTATAAGTGTTACTTATGGAGCTGGGGGAACTACAAGGGGAAGAACTGTTGAAATTGCCTCAAAAATAAAAAATCAAAATCATATAGAAGCACTTGCTCATCTTACATGTTTAGGTGCTAAAACTTCTGAAATTGATAATATTCTTGAAGAACTGAAAAAAAATAATATAGAAAATATTCTAGCACTAAGAGGAGATTATCCTAAAAATTCAACCAATATGAAAAAAGGAGACTTTTCTCATGCTTGTGAACTTATAAAATATTTAAAAAAAGAAAATCATTTTTCAATAGGTGGAGCTTATTATCCAGAAGGACATCAAGATACAAATGATCTCTTAGATCTTTTTAATTTAAAAACAAAAGTTGATTCTGGAACTGATTTTCTAATCTCTCAAATATTTTTTGATAATGAACAATTTTATGAATTTAGAAATAAATTAAAAAAATTAAATATAAACGTTCCTCTTGTCGCTGGAATTATGCCTGTTACAAATGCAAAACAAATTAGAAAAATTACTTCTTTATGTGGCTGTACTATACCTGATAAATTGAAAAAAATTCTTAATAGATATGAAAATAATCCTCAAGCTCTAAAAGAAGCTGGAATAGCTTATGCTACTGAACAAATTATTGATCTTATTACTTCTGATATTGATGGAATTCATCTTTATACTATGAACAAAGTTGAAACAGCAAAAAAAATTATGGAAAGTATAAAAAATATTAGAGCAGAATTTGAGGAGGCTGTATAATTATGATTTTTACAAACTTTATAGAAGAACTGAAAAAAAGAATTCTTGTTCTTGATGGTGCTACTGGAACAGCTATTCAAAAATATAATTTATCTGAAAAAGATTTTCTTTATAAAAAAGGTTGCAATGAAATATTAAATATTACAAGACCAGATATAATTAAAGAAATTCATCTTAATTATATGAAAGCTGGGGCTGATATTATTGAGACAAACTCATTTAACTGCAATAGTATCTCTTTATCTGAATATAATTTATCTGAAAAAGCTTATGAATTTTCAAAAGTAGCAGCTTCTATTGCATCAGAAGCTGCTAAAAATTTTACAAAACTTTCAAATAAAAAAATATGGGTTGCTGGTTCAATAGGACCAACAAGTAAAAGTGCA
>SAMEA104404100__coassemble_3063_pt1 | contig 11651 bp, 10 predicted proteins | sample SAMEA104404100__metabat2_low_PE_012 | metagenome-assembled genome bin SAMEA104404100 (sample SAMEA104404100) | Balaenoptera acutorostrata
CTCTAGCTTATATACCTAAATATTTACTAGGAAAATTTGCTTTAAGACCACTAGATTTAAATATACAATCATATATTCATAGTTTTTTATATCCATGGGATAATCCTATAATTTTTTTCTGGTTTTTACCTACATTATTTTTTATAATGTTGATTACAATATTCTTAATAAAAACTTTAAAAAATAAAATTAACTTTCTTTTATTAATAAGTTTATTTACTTCATTAATTTCTAAAAAATTTGTCAATATAGAATTTTTAAATATAAGTGGAATTTTAAATTATCTTTTCTTTTTTATTTTAGGAATAACATATAATAGAAATGAAATAATAATTGATAAAATATTAAAAAATAAAATAATTTTTTTCTTTTCTAATATTATATTATTAGTAAATTGCCTTATTGATTATAAATTTTCAAGTCAAAGTTTATATATTATAATAGCTATTTCTGGAATAATATTTTCAATTTTATTAGAAAAAATTTATTTAAATAGAAATTATAAATTTTTAAATCATTTATTTGGAAAATCATATTCAATTTATTTACTTTCTTGGTTCTCACAAGTATTTGTGAGAATAATAGGTTTTCAAATATTAAAGAAAGAATGGTATATTGTATTACCTTTTTCTTTTATTTTAGGAGTATATATTCCAGTTATAATTAATTTAATAGTAGAAAAAATAGTAAATAACAATAAAAAATTTAAATTCTTAAAAATATTAATTGGAGCATAATATTTCTACAGTAATAAAAAAAGGAAGTGAACCAGCTTCCTTTTTTTATTATATTAAATTGTATTAATAACTGATTTAGCAAATATTTTGGCATTTTCTAAATCATTATTGTCTGGATGAGTTGATGCATCTTTCCATCTTTTTATTCTAGCTTCATCAGGTGCCATTACATGATCTGCTGGAAGTTTTGACATAAATTCTATAAGTTTAGGATCAATAGCTCCTTGACAGAAATATCTTCCTATTATTGTATTTGAATTTTTTTCTAAAAGAGTATTAATTGCATTTACACAATCTTTAGCATGATTTGAATCAGGATATGCACCAAGAGTGAAAAAGTATGCAATTTTTTTATTATTTAATTTTTCAACAAACTCTAACACTTCAGCATTAAAAGTTCCTTTATCAATCCAACCACCAAGGAAAATAATATCATAATTATCTAAATTTGAAACTTCTGAAACTGGAACTAAATCAGCAACACCTAATCCTTCTTTTATAGATTCAGCCACTTTTTTAGTATTTCCTGTCTTAGATGAATATGTAATAAGTATATTCATGAATTCCTCCACTTTTATCTAATCTTTATTGCTATTTTTTTATTTACTTTATGATTATAACATAATTTATTTTAATAATCAAATTATTTGTTAAAAAATATTTAAGATAAAAAAATAATTACTAATTAAAATATAAAATATAAAAATAATTTTCAAAATATAAAATATATATAAATATTCTAAATAGTAAATAAGTATTGTTATTCTTGAATTAACTCTTTTTTATCAAAAAAACTGCTTATAAAAAAGTTGAAAAATAAAAAATTTTATGTAATAATATTCCAAGATATAGTAATAATATAATTTTTAAAACACAATATATTGTGTTTCTGGAGGATATAAAATGATAAAAGTATACGGAAAAGAAAATTGTAGTAAATGTGAATCTTTAAAAAAAATTTTAGAAAAAAAAGAAATAGAATATGAATATAATAATGATTTAAAAACTCTTATGATAGTTGCAAGTAAAGCGAGAATTATGAGTGCTCCAGTTATTGAAAAAGATGAAAATTTTTATACTATGGAAAAATTTTTAGAGGTAATATAAATGAGACAAGTTATAAATAGAGCTGGTATTAAAGAAAATCTAGATATAACAAAAATTAGAGAAAAACTTATAAGAGCTTGTGAAAATCTTGAAGTAAATATGGTTGAACTTGAAAGCTATATAGAATCTATTTATCAAGAAAATATCACAACAAAAAAAATTCAAGAATCTTTGATTAATCAAGCTGTTTCAATGACTAGTTTCGAAGAAAGTGATTGGACATATGTAGCTGGAAGACTTCTTATGATGGAAACTGAAAAAGAAGTTTTTCACAAAAGAGGTTTTTCTTATGGAAAATTTTATGAAACAATAAATTTTTTATGTGAAAAAGAAATTTATGATAAAAAACTTCTTGAATATACAAAAGAAGAAATAAATGAACTTGAAAAATCAATAGATATTTCAAGAGATATGCTTTATGACTATGCAGGCGCAAATATGTTTGTAAATAGATATCTTCTTAAATATAGAGGAAATATTTGTGAACTTCCTCAAGAAGTTTTTATGTGCATTTCAATGCTTCTTGCAATAAATGAAAAAGATAAAATTTCAGTGGCAAAAAGATTTTATAATGCTTTATCACTGAAAAAAATATCTCTTGCCACTCCTATTCTTGCAAATTTAAGAATTCCAAAAGGAAATCTTTCTTCTTGTTTTATAACTGCAATGGACGATAATATTGAATCTATTTTTTATAATATTGATACTATTGCAAAAATAAGTAAAAATGGTGGTGGAGTTGGACTTAACGTTTCTAGAATTAGAGCAAAAAATTCTATGGTAAATGGATATTATAATGCTAGTGGTGGAGTTGTTCCATGGATAAAAATTGTAAATGACACAGCAGTTGCTGTAAATCAACAGGGAAGAAGAGCTGGAGCAGTAACAGTTGCTCTTGATTCTTGGCATCTTGATATAGAATCATTTTTAGAACTCCAAACAGAAAATGGTGATCAAAGAGGAAAAGCTTATGATATTTATCCACAAATTGTAATATCTGATATTTTTATGAAAAGAGTTGAAGAAAATTCAACTTGGACTCTTTTAGATCCCTTTGAAATTCGTAAAAAATATGATGTAGAATTATGTGAACTTTATGGAGAAGAATTTGAAAATATTTATAAAAAAATAGAAAATGATACAACTATTGAGTTAAAAAAAGTAATAAAAGCAAGAGAACTTTTTAAAAATATTATGAAAGTTCAACTTGAAACTGGAATGCCTTATCTATTTTTTAAAGATAGAGCTAATTTAATGAACCATAATTCACATAAAGGAATAATCGGAAATGGAAATTTATGTATGGAAAGTTTTTCAAATTTTTCACCAAGTAAAAACTTTTCAGAAAAAAATATAGATGATATTGGTACAAGAACTGTTAATCTTGGAGAAGTCCACACTTGTAATCTTGTTTCAATGAACCTTGCTGAAATTACAAGAGAAGAACTTTCTAATATTATTGATATCTCTGTAAGAATTCTTGATAATACCATTGATCTTACAAAAACACCTATAAAAGAATCTGATAAACATAATTTATTATACAGAACAATCGGTGTTGGTAGCATGGGACTTGCTGATTATCTTGCAAGGGAATACATGATTTATGAAGATTCTTTAAATGAAATTGATGAATTATTTGAAGAAATTGCACTTTACACAATAAAATCTTCTTCACTTTTAGCAAAAGAAAGAGGAAGTTATCCTATGTTTAAAGGCTCACAATGGGATAAAGGAATATTTTTCCAAAAAGATAAAAATTGGTATTTGAATAATTCAAAATTCTCTGAAAAATGGAATGAAGTTTTTAATCTTGTAGAAAAATATGGAATGCGTAATGGAGAGCTTACTGCAGTTGCTCCAAATACATCAACATCTCTTCTTATGGGTGCTTGTGCATCTGTAAATCCTACTTTTTCAAGATTTTTTATTGAAAAAAATCAAAAAGGAGCAGTTCCAAGAGTTGTAAAATATTTAAAAGATAGAGCATGGTTTTATCCTGAATTTAAAAATATAGATCCTAAATATTATGTAAAAGTTATGAGCAAAATAGGAAAATGGACAACTCAAGGAGTTTCTATGGAACTTATTTTTGACTTAAATAAAAATATAAAAGCAAAAGATATTTTTGATACTTTTATGACAGCATGGAAAGAGGGCTGTAAATCTGTCTATTATATAAGAACTATACAAAAAAGTACAAATATAATGAATGAAAAAGAGGAGTGTGAAAGTTGTAGTGGATAGAAAAAAACTTTTTAACCCATTTGGTAATGACTCACTTATTGAGAGAAAAATAATAAAAGGTGATAGTACAAATTTATTTAATCTTAATAATGTAAAATATCAATGGGCTAACCATCTTTATAGAACTATGATGGGAAACTTTTGGATACCTGAAAAAATAGATTTAACACAAGATAAAAATGATTATGGAAATCTAACTGATTATGAAAAAAATGCCTATGATGGTATTCTTTCTTTTTTAATTTTCTTAGATAGTATACAAACAAATAATATTCCAAATGTTTCTGATTACATTACTGCTCCTGAAATAAATTTAGTTCTTTCAATACAGACATTTCAAGAAGCAATTCATTCACAATCTTATCAATATATAATTGAGTCAATTTTGTCAAAAGAAACAAGAAATTCTATATATGATAAATGGAGAGAGGATAAAATTTTATTTGAGAGAAACAGATATATAGCTGAAATTTATCAAAATTTTTTAGAAAATCAAAGTGATGAAAATTTTGCAAGAATAATTATTGCTGATTATTTATTAGAATCTTTATATTTTTATAATGGATTTAATTTCTTCTATCTTTTAGCAAGTAGAAATAGAATGATGGGAACTTCTGATGTTATTAGACTTATAAATAGAGATGAGCTTTCTCACGTTGTTCTTTTCCAACAAATTTTTAAAGAGATTAGAAATGAAAATCCTAAGTTCTTTGATGAGGAAATCATATATGAGATGTTTAAAAAAGCTGTTGAAGAAGAAATAAATTGGACAAATCATATAATAGGAAATCAAATTTTAGGTATTACAGAAGAAACTACTGAGACATATACAAAATGGCTTGCTAATGAAAGACTAAAATCTATTGGTTTAAAAGCTATTTATGAGGGATTTGAAAAAAATCCATATAAACATCTTGAAAGATTTGCTGATACAGAAGGGGAAGGAAATGTAAAAGCAAATTTCTTTGAAGGAAGTGTTACAAGTTATAATATGAGTTCCTCTGTTGAAGGTTGGGACGAATTTTAATTTTATAAATACCATATTAATAACTCTTTATTAGTATGGTATTTTTTAATATCTCTTTTCTTGACAAAAATTATTAAATGTACTATCTTAAAACTAGAGTAATTTATAAATATTGATAAATAAGGAGTAGAAAAATGATCTATGGTGAATTAAGAGAATTAAAATTTTATAAAGGACTTTCAAAAAGTCTTGATAAAGCCATTGAATGTATTGAAAATGGTTTATATAAAAAAGGTGTGCCTGGAAAAAATATTATAGATGGTGACGATGTATTTTTTAATTATGATATAGTTAAAACACAACCAATAGAAGAAAGATTTTTTGAAGGACATAAAAAATATATAGATATTCAAATAGTAATTGAAGGAGAAGAAAAATTAGGTTATAGTCCTCGTTCAAATGTAATAAGAACTGTTCCGTGGGATAGAGAAAAAGATTTAGAAAAATATGAAGGTTCTATTGATCATTTCTTTAACTTAAACGAAAATACTTTTATTATTTTATTCCCTGAAGAACCTCATATGCCTCTTATTCATGGGGAAGATGGTCCTAAAGAAATTAAAAAAGCTGTATTTAAAATAAAAGCATAAATTAATATTTATAAAATAAAAAGGATTAGCTCCCACTAAGAACTAATCCTTTTTTTATTTAAAATTATTTTTGATTTTGATTATCCTAACATCATAGCCATTTTTCTTAAAAATCCAGAAACTTCTAAGAAAGAGAATACAGCTACAACCCAAAGAATAGGTTTTACTGTACCAGCTTTTCCAACAAATATTTTTATAGCTACATAAGAAATAAATCCAAATGCAATTCCAATAGAAATACTATATGCTAAAGGCATCATAATTATTGTTAAGAAACAAGGAATTGCTGTTTCAAGATTTCTTAAATCTATATCTAAAAGATTTTTAAACATAAATACTCCAACTATAATTAAAGCAGGTGCAGTTGCAAATCCTGGAACTACTCCAATAATTGGTGAGAAGAATAAAGTTAATATGAATAAAATAGATGTTGTTACAGCTGTAAGTCCTGTTCTACCACCAGCAGCAATACCTGATGCAGATTCCACGAAAGTAGTAACAGTTGAAGTTCCTAATAGAGAACCAATCATAGTTGCAGCAGCGTCAACTTCTAATATTTTATCAATTTTTTCTACTTTTCCATCTTTACCTATAAGACCAGCTTCATTAGCACATGCTAAAAGAGTTCCTAAAGAGTCAAATAAGTCAACAAATACAAATGAGAAAATAGAACCTAAAAGAGCTGGTTTTAAAGCTCCCATTATATCTAATTTAAAAGCAATTGGTGCAATACTTGGTGGCATAGAAACTACTGCAGTAGGAAGAGAAATTTCTCCCATAATAATTCCTAAAACTGTTGTAACTACTATTCCAAGAAGAATTCCACCTTTCATTCTTTTAACTTCTAAAAATGCCATTACAGTAAATCCAATTAATCCAAGAATTACTGGTTTTGTAAATTGTCCAAGTCCAACTAAAGTTGCTGGATTTGCAACAATAAGTCCCATTGTTTGCATTCCTAAGAAAGCGATGAAAAGTCCTATTCCAGCTCCAACAGCAAGTCTCATTTCAACAGGAATTGCTTCAATAAGAGCTTTTCTTACTCCTGTTACTGTTAAAATAACAAAAACTATTCCAGATAAAAATACAATTCCTAATGCTTCTTGCCAAGTTGCTCCTTGTCCTAAAACAACTGTATAAGTAAAGAATGCATTTAATCCCATACCTGGTGCCATTGCAAATGGTGCATTTACCCAAAAACCTGTAAGTCCTGTACCAATTGCTGCAGAAAGACATGTTGCTGTGATTAATGCTCCTTTTTCCATTCCTGTTGCTGAAAGCATAACTGGATTAACGAAAACAATATAGGCCATTGTTAAGAAAGTTGTAATACCTGCAATAATCTCTTGTTTTGCTGTTGTCTGATACTGTGAAAACTTAAAAAACTTTTCCATTTTTCCTCCTAAAATAAAAAATAAAAATAAAAGACCTAAAAAAATTTAGGTCTCCATAAAAAATATGAGACCATAGCTATACTGTTAGGCAGTATGTAGAAACATCTTTCCAAATTAAAGACTTATATGGCTTCTTTTATTAATAATACCCATATATGTTAGAATATATAATTATTTTTGTCAAGAAATATATAATTATTTTTATCAAGAGACAAAATTTTTATATAATATAATTTTATATAATAATCTATCATCTTGTAATTATAATTATACTTACTATAATTATCTTTTGACAAAAAAATATTTATATGATATTATTTTAGTAGTTATATGACTGACGGAAGTGGATATAACCACATGAAGTATAACATTAAATCGCCGACCGTCTGGGCAAAAGAAGCTCGGAGTGTCGGTTTTTTTAATTTGACACGAGATTTTTCTTTATTATTTATTAAGACAGTTTAAGGAGGATTTATTGTGAAAACAGATATTCAAATAGCTCAAGAAGCAAAACTTCTTCATATTAGTAAAATTGCAGAAAAATTAGGTCTTACTGAGGATGATTATGATCAATACGGAAAATATAAAGCAAAACTTGATTTTAATCTTCTTAATAAATTTCAAAATAAAAAAGATGGAAAATTAGTTCTTGTTACTGCTATAACACCTACTCCAGCAGGAGAAGGAAAATCTACTGTAAGTGTAGGACTTACTCAAGCTCTTAATAAACTTGGATACAATTCAATAGCTGCTCTTAGGGAACCTTCTCTTGGACCTGTTTTTGGTATAAAAGGTGGAGCTACTGGTGGAGGATATTCTCAAGTTGTTCCTATGGAAGATATAAATCTTCATTTTACAGGAGATTTACACGCAATAGGTGTTGCACATAATCTTATTTCTGCTGTAATTGACAATCATATAAAATTTGGAAATCAACTTAATATTGATATAACAAAAATTACTTGGAAAAGAGTTCTTGATATGAATGATAGAAGCTTAAGACATACTGTAATTGGTCTTGGTGGTTCTGCAAGTGGTATTCCAAGAGAAAACTCATTCCAAATAACTGTTGCATCTGAAATTATGGCATCTCTTTGTCTTGCATCATCTTTAAAAGATTTAAAAGAAAGAATTGCTAAAATAATTTTTGGTTATGATATTACTGGTAAACCTCTTACTGTAAATGACCTTAAAATAACTGGTGCTGTTACTGCTCTTTTAAAAGATGCTATAAAACCAAATTTAGTACAAACTCTTGAAAATACTCCTGTACTTATCCATGGAGGACCTTTTGCAAATATAGCTCATGGATGTAATTCTCTTATAGCTACAAAACTTGCTCTTAAATTAGGAGAATATGTTATAACAGAAGCTGGATTTGCTGCTGACCTTGGTGCTGAAAAATTCCTTGATATTAAATGTAGACAAGGAAATTTATCTCCAAAATGTGTTGTTATTGTTGCAACTGTAAGAGCATTAAAACATCACGGTGGAGCAAAAGATTTATCAGTTGAAAACTTAGAAGCTCTTTCTAAAGGACTTGAAAATTTAGATAAACATATTGAAAATATGAAAAAATTCAATCTTCCTGTTGTAGTTGCTATGAATAGATTTTTAACTGATACAGAAGCTGAATTTGATTTAATTAGAAATAGATGTAAAGAACAAAATGTTCCAGTTGCTCTTTGTGATGTATGGGCAAATGGTGGAGAAGGTGGAGTTGAACTTGCAAAACTTGTTGTAGATGCAGTTGAAAATTATAAAGAAGAGTACAAACCTCTTTATAATTTAAATCTTACACCAGCTCAAAAAATTGAAACAATAGTTAAAGAAATTTATGGTGGAAGTGGAGTAGTATTCTCTGCAGCTGCTAAAAAATCTTTAGGAATCATTGAGAAAAATGGATATAATAATCTTCCTATCTGTGTTTCTAAAACTCAAAAATCTCTTTCTGATAATGCAAATCTTCTTGGAAGACCAACAGGATTTACAGTTACAATAAATGAAATTAAAATAGCTGCAGGAGCTGGATTTATTATTGCTATGGCCGGGGATATAATTGATATGCCTGGACTTCCTAAAGTTCCAGCTGCTGAAATGATTGATATAGATGAATTTGGTAAAATTACTGGATTATTCTAGTTTTTAGTAACTTTATCAATAAAAAAGCTGTTGCACATTTTAACTTATAAAAATGTGCAACAGCCTATTTTTTATCTTACTATATCTTTTACTTTCTCAATTACTTCATTATCATATTTTATTGTTTCTGAAAAGAAAGTATAATCATTATAGTTTAATACCACTTCAAGATATTTCTTTCCTTTTTCTATATATTCAAGAAAGTTTATCTGATTTACTTTTCTATCTATAATATTTGGAAACCATACTCCAAGATACTTACATAATTTTGAAACTTCTATTTCGTCAAAAGAAAATTGTATATATCTTTCTATTATAGATTTTTTTTCAGAATCACTTAAATCTGCTCCAAAATTCTCATCTGCATGAATTATATCAAGATTAGTTAATAATAATTTGTCTTGTGTTGTCATATTACTTCTCTCCCTTTTCAAAATATTATCTAGTAAAGTTACTTTTTAAATATATGTCCTGTAATTTCAAAAGAAGTTCTTTCTTTACAGATTTTACACCTCATCATGTGAGATGCTGTTTCTAATTCTTTTAATGTTCTTAATTCTTCAAAATTTTTGCTTAATTTTAAAACTTTCTCATTTTCCTCAAATTTTTTTTCTCTTTTTATTACAAATTCATTTGAGAATTTACATTTTTCAATAATTTTTTTATAATCACCTGTTCTTTTGTTAAAGAAAAAACGTATTATCTCTAAAGGTCCATTACTTATAGAAACAATTTCTTCTTTACCACAATTTCTACATCTAATTGTAACTCCTTGTAACACTAATCCCTTCCTTTCTAATCAAATATAGTTGATCTATTATAATGACTTTTTTTTGTTTTAAGAAAATAAACTTTGAATATAATACACTTATATTATAAAGTATTTTTAAATATTTACAAATATTTTTTTACTTAATTATAAAAAAAGGAGGAAAATTCCTCCTTTTTTTATATTATTCCATTGTTATTTGATATTTTTTAATATTTTCTTCTAATTTTTCTTTATCAATTATATCAACAGCTACTGGATTTTCATTAAAGAATATTTCAATAGGTTGCTCACCTTTAAATTTACAATATCTTGAGAAAAGACTTTTAGCAAAATCTATTTGCTCATCTGAAAGATCTCCATATCCTAAAATATATGGACCTCCAACACCTTTTCCTCTTATAAATATAGAACCTATCTCTTTGTATTTAACAATTTCATCATTATCTTCTTTCATTCTTCCTACAAAAAGATATTTTCCTCCTTCAAATCTAAAAAATCTTCCTTTTTTTAAAAGATGGAATATTTTTGAATTTTCTTCATTAAGAAGCCCATCTTGTTCAATAAGTTTTAATCTTTTTGAATATCCTGGATCTGTTAAAAGACAACCACCTGCAGGAGTTGGATAATCAATAATTCCCATTTGTTCTGCTATTTCTATCTGTCTTTTTCTACTTCTTCCCTCTATATCAAAAAGTTTTTCTCTATCAATTAACCCTTCTAACTCTGGTTTACTTGGAGGAAGAAGTTTTGCTGATAAAGGTCTTACAATTAAATCTTCTAATTTAGAAAGTCCTTTTACTTTTTCAAGAGCTTGATAATTTTGAGACATTGGTCTTTGCCCTAAAACTTCCCCTGAAATAAGAAAATCTGCATCATACTTTTCTAAAAGTTCCCCTGCAAATTTAAACATAAGAGCATGACAATCAATACATGGATTCATATTTTTCCCTCTTCCATATACAGGATTTTTCATCATCTCTATATGCTTTTGACTAAAATCAACATACTCTAATTTTACTCCAAGTTGTTTTGCCATAGCTTCAGCTTTTTCATTTTTTCCACCGAAAAAGTGTGATACAAAATTAAGAGCTATAACTTCAACTCCTTGATTTGTTATTAATTTTATTGCTAGTGCACTATCAAGTCCTCCTGAAAATAGTGCTAATGCTTTTACATTTTTTTTCACTAATTTAAACCCCTTTTACTCTATTTATATTTTTAAAAATGATTTTTCTTTTCTGGTATTTTCTCCATCAAAAAATACATTTATATTTTTTGGAACTGATACATATACATTTTTACTAATCTCAATAAGTTTAGCTTCTTTTATACTCATGGCTCCACTTAAAAAGTCTATTATTCTTTGAGCAGTTTCATTGTCAAGATGCTCTAAATTAAGTGTTACAGTTTTATCATCCTTAATATAATTTGCTATTTTTTTACAATCTTCAAATCTTTTTGGATCAATTATAACACTTTGATAAGTAGATGTATCAACAGTTTTTTCTTTTTCAATCTCTTTTACTTTTTTCTCTTGCTTAGATTTTTTAAATAAGCTTGGAGCAACTTCAGTTGCTTTTACCTCTTCTTCTTGATTTTTTTTAATTATTTATTTAATTTATTTATTTTTGGCTG
>SAMEA104404100__coassemble_3115_pt1 | contig 11494 bp, 12 predicted proteins | sample SAMEA104404100__metabat2_low_PE_012 | metagenome-assembled genome bin SAMEA104404100 (sample SAMEA104404100) | Balaenoptera acutorostrata
AAAGATCAGAGCAGAAATAAATGAAATAGAAACAAAGAAAACAATAGCAAAGATTAATATGAGTGATGAAAATAGTATTATTACAAAAAAAATGCTTCCAGAAAATATTTTAAATAATTCAGAAAAAATTTCTTTACCTATAAATAATTCTATTGTAAAAGAAAATTTAACTCTTGATAATTTTGAAGAAATTGAGAAAAAATATATTGAAAAAGCTCTTCTTATATATGGAAATGATACAGAGGGAAAAAAATATATTTCTGATAAAATGAATATAGGACTTACTACTCTTTATAGAAAAATTAAAAAATATAATATTAAATAAAGGCAGAAATTTCTCTGCCTTTATTTATTTTAAAAAGAAAATTGCTATTCCTAAAACAGATATTATTGCTCCTAAAATTTCTCTAAAAGTCACTTTTTCTTTAAATACTATCATTGATATTGGAATAATTATTACTGGACTCATAGAAGAAATTGTTGAAGCTACACCTGTATTTATCATATTAAAAGCTGCTACCAAAAATGTAATTCCTACTGTTAATATTATTGTTCCTAAAATTATTAATAATAATGCTTGAGTATCTTTAGCTGTATTTATTACTTTTCTCCATTTTTTTGTAAAGGTTAAATAAAATAAAAATAAAATTAAAGCACAAATCATTCTTATTTGTGTTGATGAAGCAGCATCATAATTATATGCTCCTATTTTAGTAAAAATATTTCCTAAAGCTTCAAAAATTACTGCTAAAATTATAAATAAAATTCCTTTTGGAGTTAATTTCTTTTCTGTAATATTGTTTTCTTTAGGCTTTACAACCACAATTAATATTCCTATACACGTTACAAACATTGCTATTACTTGTAATATCGTAAGTTTTTCTCCTAAAAAAAAGAAGCCAAAAAAACCAACTATAAGAGGTGTTAAAGTCAAAAAGAGCATAGAAAGTCTTGCTCCTATTAAAAAATAAGACTGATATAAAAACATATCTCCTAAAAAAAGACCTATTACCCCAGATATTCCTAAAAAAGTCCAATTATGAATATCAGAATCTAAAGGCAAAAAGATACCTTTAGTAAAAAAAGTTATAATTCCTAAAAAAAATATTCCAAAAATTAAACGCAATACATTTATACTTATTGTATCTACTTTTTTAGTTACTGCTTCAAATATTGTAGAACTTAATGCCCAGCCTATGGCAGCTATAAAAGCAAAACTTTCTCCCAAATAATTCACTATTCCTCCTAAAATCTTTCTTGATATTTTGAATATAATTTAATTTTTTTGTATAAAAAAAGAGAGACAAGCTCTCTTTTTTATTTTTAATTACTCAAATTAATTATTTAACTGCGATTAATTCGATTTCAACTTTAACATCTTTAGGAAGTCTAGCAACTTCTACACATGCTCTTGCAGGTTTAGCTTCTCCTAAATATTCAGCGTAAACTTCGTTTACAGCAGCAAAATCGTTCATATCTTTAATAAAGCAGCTAGCTTTAACTACATCATTAAAAGTATATCCAGCTTCATCTAAGATAGCTTTTAAGTTTTCTAGAGATTGTCTAGTTTGAGCTTTTACATCATCAGATACTAAAGTCATAGTTTCTGGAACAAATGGAATTTGTCCTGAAATATAAAGAGTTCCATTTACTTCAATTGCTTGAGAGTAAGGTCCTAATGCAGCTGGTGCTTTTGGTGTGTTAATTATTCTTTTTGCCATAATAAAATACCTCCTAAATTAATTACAAATCTAATAATTTTTTTTACTTCTCTACTTGTTATAATAGCATATATTTAAAAAAAAGAAAAGATTAAGTTTTAATCATTTCTGTATAAAAATATCATTATTATAGTAATAATAAAAAATTTTGTCACTATACAATACATTTCTTTTTTAGACTAAATTTCTAATTAGAAATTTATCTAATAATAATGTATAATATTGTTGATATATAAAGATTTTTAATAGATTTAAAGGAGTTATATGAAAAAATTTATTGTTGAACCTGAATATAATAATTATAAAATTTCAGATTATTTAAAAAATATAAAAGGTTATTCTTCACGTGGACTTAAAAATGCAGAGATATATCTTAATGGAAAAAAAGTCCGTCTTGATAAAAAAATAAAAAAACTTAATCGAATTGTTGTTGTTGAAGAAAAAAAAGGAACTAATATACAACCTATACCTATGGAACTTAAAATTGTATTTGAAGATAAAAATCTTCTTATTATAAATAAAGATGCTAATGTTGTTGTTCATCCTACATTAAAAAAAACTGATAAAACCTTAGCAAATGGTATTGTTGATTATTTTTTAAAAACTACAGGAAAAACTATGGTACCTAGATTTTATAATCGTCTTGATATGAATACCTCTGGTCTTATTGTTGTTGCAAAAAATGCTTTTACTCAAGCTTTTCTTCAAGAAAAAGCTGAAACTAAAAAATTCTATTTAGCTATTTGTGAAGGTATTGTAGAAAAAGATGAATTCTTTATTACTAGACCTATTGGTAGAATTGGAGAAAATATAAAAAGAGAAGAAGTCTCTATTGAAAATGGAGGACAAAGTGCTAAAACTAGAGTTAAAGTTATTAAAAGATTTGAAGATAAAAATCTTACTTTAGTTGAACTAGAACTTTTTACAGGAAGAACGCATCAAATTAGAGTTCATCTTTCTCTTGAAGGACATCCAATTTTAGGTGATACCTTATACGGAAATGCAAACTCTCATATAACACGTCAGCTTCTTCATTCGTATAAATTTATATATCCTGATATTGAAACACTTGAACAAAAAATTATTACAATTGATCTACCTGATGACATGAAATCTGTAATAGGTGTCAAATAATGATCATAAAAATGGTTAATTTTAATCTGTCATAAAATTGACAAAGATAAAATAAAACACTATAATTTAGGAGTAAACGATAGAAATAAAAAAATTATTATATATGTAAAATTTAAGGAGGAAACAAAATGGCAGTTAAAGTAGCAATTAACGGATTTGGAAGAATTGGAAGATTAGCATTAAGATTAATGATTGAAAACCCTGAATTTGATGTGGTAGCAATCAATGACTTAACAGATGCTAAAACTCTAGCTCATCTTTTTAAATATGACTCAGCACAAGGAAGATTCAATGGAACTATCGAAGTTGTAGAAGGTGGATTCGTTGTTAACGGACATGAAATAAAAGTTTTTGCACAAGCTAGTCCTAAAGATTTACCATGGGGAGAATTAAATGTTGATGTTGTACTTGAGTGTACTGGATTCTTCACTAAAAAAGAAAAAGCTGAAGAACATATTGCTGCAGGAGCTAAAAAAGTAGTTATTTCTGCACCAGCTACTGGAGATCTTAAAACAGTAGTTTACAATGTAAACGACAATATATTAGATGGAACTGAAACTGTTATTTCTGGAGCTTCTTGTACAACTAACTGTTTAGCACCAATGGCTAAAGCATTACAAGATAACTTTGGAATCGTTGAAGGATTAATGACAACTATCCATGCTTATACAAATGACCAAAATACACTAGATGCACCTCATAAAAAAGGAGACTTAAGAAGAGCAAGAGCTGCTGCTGCAAACATTGTTCCTAATACAACTGGAGCTGCAAAAGCAATTGGACTAGTTATTCCTGAATTAAAAGGAAAATTAGACGGAGCTGCTCAAAGAGTTCCTGTAATCACTGGATCAATAACTGAATTAGTAACTGTTCTTGAAAAAAATGTTACTGTAGAAGAAGTAAATGCTGCTATGAAAGCTGCTTCAACTGAATCTTTCGGATACACTGAAGAGCCTCTAGTATCTAGCGACATCATTGGAATCAATTATGGTTCATTATTTGATGCTACTCAAACAAGAGTAATGACAGTTGGAGATAAACAATTAGTTAAAACTGTTGCTTGGTATGACAATGAAATGTCTTATACTTCTCAATTAATAAGAACTCTTAAAAAATTCGTTGAATTATCTAAATAGTTCTTTATATAGAAAATAAGTCAGAAATTAAATACAAAAGAATACGGAACCTTTTTAGGTTCCGTTTTTTTTAAAACTTTGGAGGTAATATATAAAATGGCTAAAAAAATAGTTACAGATTTAAATGTTAAAGATAAAAAAGTTCTTATGAGAGTTGATTTCAACGTTCCTATGAAAGATGGAAAAATAACTAATGACAATAGAATAGTTGCTGCTCTTCCAACAATAAAATATGTTCTTGAAAATGGTGGAAAAATAATAGCTTTCTCTCACTTAGGAAAAGTTAAAACAGAAGAAGATTTAAAAACTAAATCTATAAAACCTGCTGCTGAAAGATTAGCAGAATTATTAGGACAAGAAGTTAAATTTGTTCCAGCTACAAGAGGAACTGAATTAGAAACAGCTATTAATGAATTAAAAGCTGGAGAAATATTAATGTTTGAAAATACAAGATTTGAAGATCTTGATGGAAAAAAAGAATCTAAAAATGATCCTGAACTAGGAAAATATTGGGCTTCTTTAGGAGATTTATTTGTAAATGATGCTTTTGGTACTGCTCATAGAGCTCATGCTTCTAACATTGGAATTGCTGCAAATATTGGAGAAGGAAAAGCTGCTGCTGGATTCTTAATGGAAAAAGAAATAAAATTTATAGGAGATGCTGTTGATTCTCCTGTTAGACCTTTAGTTGCTATCCTTGGAGGAGCTAAAGTTTCTGATAAAATTGGTGTTATTGAAAACTTATTAGTTAAAGCTGATAAAGTTCTTGTTGGTGGAGCTATGATGTTTACATTCTTAAGAGCTCTTGGAAAATCTACTGGAACTTCACTTGTTGAAGAAGATAAAATTGATCTTGCAAAGACTCTTTTAGAAAAAGCTAATGGAAAATTAATTCTTCCAATAGATACAGTTGTAGCTAAAGAATTTAATAATGATGCTACTCATACTACAGTTTCTGTTGATAATATTCCTGCTGATCAAATGGGATTAGATATTGGAGCTGCTACAATTGAATTATTTAGTAAAGAAATTTCTGCTGCTAAAACAGTTGTATGGAATGGACCAATGGGAGTATTTGAAATGTCTAACTTTGCTAAAGGAACCATTGGAGTTTGTGAAGCAATTGCTAACTTAAAAGAAGCTACTACTATTATTGGTGGAGGGGATTCTGCTGCTGCTGCAATGCAATTAGGATATGCTAATAAATTTACTCATATTTCTACTGGTGGAGGAGCTTCATTAGAATATTTAGAAGGAAAAGCACTTCCTGGTGTAACTTCTTTATCTGATAAATAATTTTAACAACACACTCAATAATAATATAAAAAATTCCTGCTTTATTGGCAGGAATTTTTTATTATATTTTATATTTATTAAAAAAGAAAATTTTATATTCTTTTTTGGTAATAAAAAATATAGAAACTAAAGTACCAATAACTTTTATTTCTAATTCTTTATTTTTTATAATAAATATTTTTTTTCCAAATATATTTTCATCTATAGGAATAATAGAAATATTTTGATTATTATCTAAATAATTTTCAAGTTTTAATTCTTTTGTAGCTTTTTTATTAGCATCGATTATTTCATTATTTTCATTAACTATTATTGCACATTTATTAAAACTTCTAATAACTCTTTGAAGAATATCTTTTCTTTCTACATCTTTATTAGTTTCATATTCTGATATTGTTTCTGAAATAAAATCACTTATTTGTTCTGTAAAATTAAGATAAAGGCTCACATCTTTTAAAACTTTATATTTTATTATATCTTTAAGTGCTACTATACCAATCACACCTATTATTTCATTATTGTGAATTATAGGAGCTGCTATCTCTAACTTTTCTTGACATCTTTCTTTAAAAGCACAATCTTTACATAATCTATGTTGACTTGGATTTTCTACTACATGACTTTCACCATTTAAAAGGACATCTTTATAAATTGCTCCTTTTGAAACTTTTCCTACAAGTCTTTCAAATTTTCCTGTAGCAGCAATCCTCAGCATATTTTCATCAACTATTTCAACTTCACAATCAACAAAACTAGCAATAATTTCAGCATATTCTTTTATTCTATCTTTTACATCTAATAAAAATGACAAAATTATCCCCCCTTAAAAATTTAATATTATTCCCTATTAAAAGTATACAATAATTTTTAATTAATTTGAATGTTTTATAATAAGAAAAATAGCTTGAAATAAAATATTTCAAGCTATTTTTTGATTTATATTTATATGGGTTGGGTGACTTTTAATCTTTTAAAAATTGATCATAATATTTTGCTAAACCACCAATTGAAGTCTCTTTATAAGAAGGACACATATCTTTTCCTGTTTCCTTCATTGTTACTACTACTTGGTCAAAGCTTATTGTATGAATTCCATCTGTTGAAAGTGCATAATCAGCTGTATTTAAAGATCTTACTGCAACAATAGCATTTCTTTCAATACAAGGTATTTGAACATATCCACCAATAGGATCACATGTCATTCCAAGATGATGCTCCATTCCCATTTCTGCTGCATACTCTATTTGTTCTAAAGTTCCACCTAGAATATAAGCTGCCATAGCTGATGCCATTGAACATGCTGCACCTATTTCAGCTTGACATCCTGCTTCTGCTCCTGATATAGTAGCATTTTGCTTTATTAAATTTCCAATAAGACCACCTATTGCTAAAGCTCTAAGACAAGTTGTTTCATCTAAATTATGTTCTTCTCTCATTGCTCTAAGAAGTCCTGGTATTACTCCAGCAGCTCCACAAGTAGGGGCAGTTACTATTGTTCCTGCACTACTATTCTCTTCTGCTACTGCAAGAGCATATGCAAATATTTTTTTAGTTATAACATGATAATTATGTTGTCCTTTTATTTTGTCATAAAACCCTTTAGCTCTTCTTTGAAGTCTTAATTTTCCTGGAAGAATTCCATCTTTTTCTATTCCTGCTGAAACTGCATTATGCATAGTCTCAAGAATATCTTTAAGATGATTCCATATTTCAGTACCTTCACACTCTTCAACATATTGCCAAAGTTCTTTATTATTTTCTTTACACCATTTTATAATATCATCAAGTTTATTTAGCTTATAAACTTCTTCCATTTTATTTTCTGTATTAGAAAGTTCTTTTATTGTTCCTCCACCTACTGAAAATACAAGCCATTCATTTAAAATATTATTATTTTCGTCAAGAGCTATAAATTTCATTCCATTTGTATGATATGGATGAATAAATTCTGGCATCCATACTATTTCTGTTTTTCTTGGTTTTAATGTTTCTTCTATAATCCAATCTGTTAAATGTCCTTTACCAGTTGCTGCAAGACTTCCATATAATTCTACTCTAAAACTATGAGCATTTTCATTTTCTTTACTAAATCTTTTTGCTGCTCTTTCAGGTCCCATTGTATGTGAACTTGATGGACCACAACCTATTTTAAATAATTCTTTTAAGCTATCCATACAGCCTCCTAAATAATTTATCCTCTAATTTCTTTAACTGTTTTAATTTTATAATTTTTAAATATAATAGAACCTAGCCAACCTGCAAATATTCCTGTTGTTGCACACATAAGAGCTACTTTAGTTACTACTAAAGGATGATTAAATCCATACATTACCATAAGCCCTGCTATTGGAGTAGCTGTACCAGTTGCTTGATTTACAAGTCCATAAAGAGCTACTATTGTTCCAGCTAAAGCTCCACCTATAAAGTTTGTTACATAAACAGGTATAGGATTAGCTGAAATTACATCTGCTTGTGTTAATGGTTCTATTGCTACTGCTATTGTTGTTTTCTTATCTCCAAATCCCATTCTATGGAAAAATACACCATTCATAAATGATGAACCCATTACAGATAAAGCTCCTATTGCCATTGGAGTTCCTGTAAGTCCAAGCATAGCTGTTAGAGCCATAGAAGAAAGAGGTGCTGTTGCTACTACAGTAATTATTCCTCCTAATATAATTCCCATTAATACTGGACTTGCATGAGATGCACTTTCTAAAATTCCACCTATATTTAAAAGAGTTGAATTAACTAATGGTGATGAATACATTGCAATTGCTCTTGAAAGAGGTGCTGCAAAACAAATAGTTACTATTAAATCTAATCCTTGAGGAACTCTTTTTTCTATTTGTGGAATAATAAAAGATAATACATATCCTGATAAAAATCCTGGAAGAATTCCATATCCTGGAACATCTCCATATCCACCAACTGCTGCTCCTACAAGAATTGCATAAGTAGGATTAACTCCTAAAGCAATTGGTACTAAAGCTGCTGCTGCAACTCCTCCCATATTCCCTGCTGCTGCTCCTACAGATTTAAGAAAAGCAAATCCAAATAAATCTCCACCTACATAAAACTGAAATGCTTCTACAAGAAAACTTGCTGTTGCTGCTCCTGCTAAAGCTCCCATTGCTTTCATTCCTTTTGGTGCTTTTAAACTAAAAAGAGAAAATCCTGCTAAAACTATTAATAATAACATTGTACCTTTTAAAATTTCCATTAACTAAAACACTCCTTATTATTTTTTTTGTTAAGTATAAATAAACATTTTTAAATTATACTATATTCAGAAACTAACGTTCTTTTTATGAATAATAGTTTTTTTTTAAACACATTTTCGAGTATATCACACAATAAAAATTATTACAATTATTTTTTCACTATTCTATAATTTTTTTTTGTATTTTAAAAACGTTTCTATTTCTATCTATAATAAAACTATTAGTTTTAATATAACTATTTTTTATAAAAAAATTTTTTATATTTTTTTTATACTATTTTTTTCAAAAAACTGAATTTATATGCTAATTCAAAGTGTATTTTATTTCTTTAATGTATGATATAATACTACTAAATTGTTAATAGGGAGGGTTTAATTAATGACTTTAGGGGAAAAAATAAAAAAATATAGAAAAAAAATGAACTATACATTAAAAGAATTATCTGATATTACTAAACTTTCTATTGGTTTCTTAAGTAATATAGAAAGAGATTTAAACAGTCCATCTATAAGTAATCTTCAACAAATATGTCAAGCTCTTAATGTAAATCTTATGGAAATAATTGATGAAAATATTAGTGATACACCTGTAACAAGAGTTCAAGACCGTCAAGAAATATTTTCAACTCCTAATTCTCAAGTAAAAATTGAAAATATTATTACAGGTAAAAATAGTTTAAATGGAATTGTTATCACTATTGATCATAAGTCAGCACAATATAGTGATATGTCTTGGGGACATTCTTTTGATGAAGTTGGAGTTGTTATAGAAGGGGAGCTAGATATTGATATTGATAATGAGAAATATAATTTAAAAAAAGGGGATACTATATTTATAAAAGCTTTTACACCTCATAGATATAGAAATCCTATTGATTGTAAATCTATAGTTTATTGGTTTTCTGTTAGAAAATAAATTTATAATATAATAAAAAGAGAGGGATTTTAATGATGTTTAATTATCTTGTAATCATATTAATCATGATACTTTGTGTATTATTTAGTATGTGGTCATCTGCTTCTGAAGCAAAAATAAAATCTATGCCTAGAAGAAATAAAAGTATTGATAAAATTGTAAGTAAAGGTTATAAAATTTCAAAAAGATGGGATTGTAATGCTATTAGTATATTTTCTGATAAGAAAAAAAGAGTCCTTAGTTTTTTAGTTATGGCTTGGAGAAAAGATACAATTTATGATATTCCTATTGATGAAATTAAAGAAATTACTATTGGTTCTGTTGGTATTGTAAAAAAAAGTAAGATGAGAACTCTTATCACACAAATTTATCTTAATATTGAAACAGAACATGGTCCTTATATTTTAAGAACTCTTTACGTTAAAGGGATTGGACTTAGAAAAAATTCTCCTCATGTTCTTTATGCTCAAAAATGTGCTGAAGAGATTCGTGATTATGTCTATAATTTAAAAAAATAATAAATTAATTTAGGAGGCATTATGAAAATTTTTATCTCTGTTATTTTTATTTTGATTCTTCTTATTTCTCTTAATCTTATGACAGGTTATTTTAATTCAAGAATTCTTATGAAAGGAAAAAGAAATAAAAAACTTAAAGATTTTGAAAATGAAGGTTATACAGTTTCTAAAAGATGGGATTGTAATTTTATGACAATAGCCATTGATGAAGAAAAAAAAGTTATTGGCTGTGTTGTTTTTGCTCTTACTTCAAAACTTTATATTATAGAAATCAAAGATATTATTTCACAACCAGAAATTAAAATTTCAGGAGTTCTTCCTAAATTTATTACAAATGTATGTGTTGTTTTTAAATGTAAAGATGATAAATTTTATTTTTTAAGAACTTTAACTATAAAAAAAGGATTTGGGGTTCTTGAGAAAACTAAAACTGTAAAACAAGCTATTAAAAATGCTGAAGAAATTCTTGAAACATTAAAAAAATGTAAATAAATTTTGGAGGAAAAATGGAGTATTGTGTTAGACATAAAGATTTTATAAAAAATAAAATATTTTTAGAAATTTCACCTATGAAAATTCAAGTTAAATATAATAACGAAATAGTTAAAGGTAAAAGAGGAAAATATATTCTTGATGATGATGATAATAATAAAAGAGAAATAAAGATTGTAGATTATCTTATAACTTCTCCTTTTATTACTATTGATAAGAATGAAAAAGTTTCTGTCTTTCCAAATATTTCAAAATATGTTATTGCTTTTTTAATACCTGCTATTCTTATGATTAGATTTGGAGTAATTGGTTGGGCTTTAAGTGCTATATCTATTTATTCTATAAGAAATATTAGTCTTGATAAAGAAAAAGTTTTATCTAAAAAATTAATTATGAGTTTTTTAGTTATAATAATTTCATATATTATTCTTTTTAGTCTTATTATGATAATAAATATAAATCCATTTAAAATTAATCTATAGTAAAAAAAGCTGAATATTTGTACTGCACCCAAAATCTTAGACAACTAAGATGGAGGGTGCAATTTTTTTATGGCTAAATTAACAAATAAACAAAAAATTGAAATTTATGAACAAAAATTAAAAGGAGAATCTACTAAGGAATTAAGCATTGAATTTAATGTAAATATTTCTTATATCAAGTATTTGTTTAGTTTAATTAACGAGCATGGTAAAAATATTCTTAGAAATGATAAAAATAGATATTATTCTAAAGAATTTAAACAAATAGTTATTAATAGAGTGCTAATAGGAAAAGAAAGTATAAATTCTGTAGCTATTGATATTGGATTAAGTTCCTGTGGAATTTTACATAATTGGATTAAAAAGTATAAAGAAAACTGCTATAATGTCATAGAAAAGAAAAAAGGGAGAAAACCTAAAGCTATGACTAAAATAAAAAAATCTAAAAAAACATTAACTGAAAAAGATAAAATCAAAGAATTAGAAGAAAAAATTTTGTATTTAGAAGCAGAAAATGAATATTTAAAAAAGTTAAATGCTCTAGTTCAGGAAGAAGAATCAGCAAAGAACAAAGAG
>SAMEA104404100__coassemble_3172_pt1 | contig 11306 bp, 11 predicted proteins | sample SAMEA104404100__metabat2_low_PE_012 | metagenome-assembled genome bin SAMEA104404100 (sample SAMEA104404100) | Balaenoptera acutorostrata
CAAAGCCCTTTTAAATTAATATTTTTTTAAGTTAGGGAATTGAGTTTCTAACATTCCATCTATTTGCTCAGTTATTTTTTTATTTTCTTCTGTTAAGAATTTTTCAAAATCTCCAGTGATTTCTATTGTTTTAATTACATCACCTTGAGCAATTTTATCTACAACTTTTTGGTCTTCTTCTGATACAATTTCACCAAAGATTGTATGATGGTAGTTAAGCCATGGAGTTTCTACATGAGTTATAAAGAATTGAGAACCATTTGTATCTTTTCCTGCATTTGCCATTGCAAGAAGTCCTTTTCTATCAAAAATAACTCCTTCTTTAAATTCATCACCAAATTGGTAACCAGGTCCACCTGCTCCTGTTCCTGTTGGATCTCCACCTTGAATCATAAAATCTTCTATAACTCTATGGAATTTAAGATTATCATAATATCCTCTTTTTGCTAAGTGAGCAAAGTTTAAAACAGTTAAAGGTGCAACTTCTGGGAAAAGTTTTAAATTAATATCTCCTTTATCTGTAACTATTTTTGCATTTAATACTAAATCTGCCATTGGTACCTCCACTTTATTTTCTATTGTTTTAATATTTCTTACAGGACTTCCTGCAAGTTTATTTCTTCCTATTGTAACTAGAAATATTACTATTATAAAAATTGCAAGAACTTTTAACATCTTATTCTCCTTCTACTGTTTTTTTAAGTTCATCTCTAGAAATAGTTCCATATATTTCATATTTCCATTTTGTATTTATATCGTTTGTTATTTTTTCAATTTCTTTATCATTAGCATCTATGATTTCTTTTAAATCTCTTTTCTTTTCTCTTACATCTACTATTTTTCCAGAAATTTCCATTTCAGCATCATATTGAATACATTCTTTTAAATCTGCTTCAAGTTGAGCTTCTTCTTTTAAAAGTATATTCATTTTTTCAAGAAGAATTCCCTTTTTCTTTTTAAAATTCTTTAAAGCATATTCAAACATTTTTTTAGTTACTTCAGAACCTGATTTTCCTTTTAATTCTTCTCTTATTTCAATACATTTTTTTATATATTTTTCTGTTAGATTATTTGTACTTGCTATTTTATCAACAGTTTCTTTAAAAGTTTTTATTTCATCATCTGATTTGTCTCTTATATCTAAATCTTTAAGAGCTACATATAATTTTTCATATTTAGGAATTATTTCCTCTTTTATGAATTTTACTTTTTCAATATCATTTATGCTTTCTGCTTCTCTTAAACTTACACTAGCATTTTTTAATATTTGTAGCATTACTTCTGTATTATAATCTTTAAATTCTTTTTTATTCATTTTATCTCTCACCGTAATATTGATAATAGTGGCACTCTATTCCACCATTATATAATTTTCTATTTTTAGTTGATTTCTTATCAAAATATTTTTCAAATTCTGGATAAGATGTAATTATATAATAAGACCATTTTGGAAATCTTGTTTTGCATACATCTCCTAAAAGTCTATAAAGTCTTTCAACTTTTTCATCATTTAAAAGTCTTTCTCCATAAGGGGGATTTGTTACAAGACAACCTTTTTCTGCCATAGATTCAAGTTCTAGAAAATTTTTGCATTCAAAAAGAATTTCATCTTCTACTCCAGCTCTCTCTGCATTTTCACCAGCTATTTTTATAGTTTCAGCATCTATATCAGAGGCATATACCATAACTTTATTGTCATAATCTTCTTGTGAAAAAGCTTCATCTCTTATATCTATCCAATATTCCTTTGGAATAACTTTCCAGTCTTCTGCAGCAAAATTTCTATTTGCTCCTGGAGCAATATTTCTAGCAATCATAGCTGCTTCAATAGCAATAGTTCCTGTTCCACACATTGGATCTAAGAAAGGTCTTTCTCCACCTTGCCAACGACTTAGTTTTACTAGAGCAGCTGCCATTGTTTCTTTAAGAGGAGCTTCATTTATTAAATTTCTATATCCTCTTTTGTGAAGAGCATCTCCACTTGTATCAATCATTATTGTAAAAATATCTTTATTTCCTTGAATTTTTATTCTAAAAAGTGCTCCATTTTCAGGAAATTTTTCAATATCATAAACTTCTTTCATATTTTCAACAATAGCTTTTTTTGCTATTCTTTGAATATCTGATTTTGAAAATAATTTAGATTTAACAGAGCTTACCCAACTTATAGGGAATTCTCCATTTTTTTCAAGTATTTCACTCCATTTTATTTTTTTTACATTTTGGAAAAGTTCTTCAAAAGTAAGTGCTTTAAACTCTCCCATTTTTATAAATATTCTGTCTGCACATCTAAGATGAATATTTGCTTTAACTATATCTTTAAAGTTTCCTTTAAATTCTACTTTTCCATTAAAAGCATGAACATCTTTAAATCCAAGGTCAATACACTCATCTCTTACTATACTTTCAAGTCCCATAGTTGATGATGCTATTATTGTAAAATCTTTCATTAGTTTTATTTCTCCTCAATCTTTAATTTTTCTCTTTTATTATTTAATATTCTCACATAAATAAGTTTTATTATAGCAAAAATAGGAACACCTAAAAACATTCCCATAGTTCCCATAATATTTCCCATGATAATTACTGATGCTATTATCCAGAAAGAACTTATTCCAACACTTTTTCCAAGTATTCTAGGACCTATTACATATCCATCTACATTTTGTGCAATTATTATTGCAACAAGAAGATAAATACATTTTATAGGATTTGATAAAAGAACAAGTATAAAAGCAATAATTCCAGCAACTATTGAACCAAAGTATGGAATCATATTTCCTACTCCAATCATAACTGCATTTAAAAGTGCATACGGAACATTTGCAAGAATCATAACTACATACGATATTAATCCAACTATTGCTGATACAACTATTCTTCCAACTATATAATTTATAAAAATATTTTTACACTCTATAAGAAATTTTAATCCTTCTTCAGACTCTTTTTCTCCATAAAAAATAAATATTATATTTTTTATATATTGCATAAAATATTCTCTGTCATAAATAAAGTAAAGAGCCAAAAATGCTCCCATAAGAATTATGAATATCTCAACTATCCAATCAATTACATTAAGTCCTAATGAAATTAAAAGAGATTTTATATTATTCATATTTTTTACAAATAAATCTTCAATAGTTTGTTTTATCTCTTCACCATCTAAGAGAAGAAGATTTTTTTCTCTTAAAAAAGCAAAAATTTGCTCTAAATATTTATTAAAATTATTTTGGAAAGCTGGAAACTTATCTATAATCTCCTCAAAACTTTCAATAAGATTTGGTATGAACCAAAGAAGAATCCCTGTTAAAAAAACAACAAGTGTCATAAGAGAAATAGCTATTGATATTCCTCTTTTAAATTTTAACTTTCTTTCTGTAAATTCTACCATAGGATTAAGAAGTATTGCTATAAACATAGCATAGATAAATGGACGAAGATGTTTTGAAAGTCCACTTAAAATACTTAAAAATCCATTCATATTTTGAAACATTGTTTGAATAAGAACAAGCAAAGTTCCAACTATTAAAACTTTTATAAATAAATGTTTATATTTCATATAATCACCTAGTGTATCTAATCTTATCTAATTATTCCATCTAAATCTTCTCTTTCACCTTTTTTATCTCCAACAATTTTTATTAAAAGTCTATCAGGAATACCAATTATAGCATCTCCCGTGTTAGAAATCCATCCTTGTTTTACACATAATTTTAAAGGTGAATTTGAAGAAGTGACTCTTACTTTCATTTTTTCAACTTGGACATTAACTCCACCAAGATTTGTATCTATAAAATAATCTTTTTTCTTTTCCTCTAAAGGATATACGTACTTAAGTTGATTATCAACGTATATTTCAATTTTATTTCCTTTTATAGTTTCTATACCAATAGCATATTTAATTGCAAAGAAGAAAAAAATAGAAAGAAAAAGATAAATTATAATATCTCCTTTTTTAAAGTAACAGGGTTTTCTTTTCAATTTATTCTCCTTAGAATTTTTTTCCTATTCCTTCTCCCATAAGTACTTTTGTTTCTATTCCATCAATACTATTTTCAAGAATATCTCTATCTATTTCTACTCTATCTTTTTCAAGGAACATTATAACAGTTGAACCTCCAAAATAGAAATATCCTTTTTCTTCTCCTTTTTTAACAAAAGTATTTGGTTTGTATGTTTGCTTTATTCCACCTACCATTGTTGCCCCAATTTCACTTATACAAATATCTCCATATTTTTCTGTTGATAAAATTGAATATTCTCTTTTATTTTCACAGAAAATTCTAAAATTCTTTCTTATTGCGTGAGGTGAAACAGAATAATAGTATCCTTCTATTTCTTTACTTTCAGAAATTTTTCCATCAGTTGGGAAATGGAATCTATGATAATCTACAGGAGCAAGTCTTATAATTACCATTATTCCACCTTGATATTTTTCAGCAAGTTTTTTATCTTTAAAAAACTCATTAAGGGTAAATTCTTCTCCTTTTAAGAAAAATTTACTACTATTGTGTAAATTTTCTATAACAAGAATTTTTCCATCAGCTGGAGATACTAATGTATCTTCATCATAATCTACTTTTCTAGCTTCTTCTTTTAATTCTCTTATAAAAAAATCATTAAAAGATGTAAATTCATTAATAGATTTTTTTGCCTCATTTAAATTTATTCCATTTTCTTTTGCAAAATTTTCTATCATGTCACATGATTTAGGACTATCCATTTTTTTCCCATACCATTTTGATAAAAATTTTCTTTTTACAATTGTTTCTAGTGAAAGTGTACCTAATGGATTATAATATAGAAATTTTAAAAATTTTTCACCAGGAACTTTTTCTGTTTCTATTTTGTCGTTACTCCTATTTAAGTATTTTATTTGTTTAAATTCCATTTTTACTCCTAATAATTTTTATTTATTTTGATTTATACAGACATATTTTTTCTAATTCATTAAAAATATAATAAACTTTAAAGATAAAATCTCTATTGTATTTTATCACACTTTCCTGAAATAATAAAATATTATATAATATTTATGTAGAAGTTATGAATTACAAAAATATTTTATTAGGAGGAAATTTAATGAAAAAAAGAATTGCATTAATTGCGCATGACAAAAAGAAAAATGAACTTGTTAAATTTGTTGAAGAACATGTAGATTTTTTTAGAAGTTATGAGCTTGTAGCAACTGGAACAACTGGTGGAAGGATAATGGAAGCAACAGGACTTAATATTAAAAGATATCTTTCTGGACCTCTTGGAGGAGATCAACAAATTGGAGCAGATGTAGCAAATGATTTAATTGATGCTGTTTTCTTTTTCCAAGATCCTTTAACAAGTCAACCACACGAACCTGATATCAGAGCTTTAGGAAGACTTTGTGATGTTCATAATATTCCTATGGCAACAAATGAAAGAGCAGCACAACTTTTAATTATTGGCTTAAAACATCAAAATGGAGTTTTATAATATTTATAAAGCAAAAGAAAAGTCAGCGTAATAGCTGACTTCTCTTTTGTGAACGATGTTTTTATTTTGGAGTTTTTTAATGGAATTATGCACCTTTAATCCCAAATTTTTTAATTATTTTTTTAACATATCTTTTATAGCATTAAGTGTTTTTTCAATATATTCTATTTTTGCACTTTCGCCCATATGTCCTATTCTTAAAATTTTATCTGCATATGGTCCATAAGAACCACCTATAAATATTTTATACTCATCTTTTAATTTTTTTATAAATTCTTTTACTGTAAATCCTTCTGGAACATAAAAAGCAGTTACAGTTGATGAAAAATTATCTTCCATATAAAGTTTTAATCCTAATTTTTCAAGTCCTTCTCTACAGTATTTTGCTACTTTATGATGTCTTTCTACCATATTTTCTATTCCTTCTTCAAGAATATTATCTATAGCTATATCAAATCCTATTAAATCACTTGAAGGCATTGTATAAGGGAAAAGTTTATTTTCAACACAATTCTTCCAATAAGAAAGATTACAATAGAATGAAGCTATTGGTGTTTTTCTATTTTCTATTGCTTTCCAGGCATCATTACTTACTGAAAGCATTGTAATTCCTGGTGGTGCTGAGAAACATTTTTGAGAACCACCTAAAGCAATATCAGCTCCATATTCTTCTACATTAAATTTTTCTCCACCTATTGCTGCCACTGTATCAACTACAGTAAGTATTCCTTTTGATTTTAAAAGTTTACAAATTTCTTTTACATCATTTAAAACTCCTGTAGGAGTGTCACAATGAACAACTGTTGCAAATTTAAAATCACTATCTTTTTCTAAAAATTCTTTTACCTTTTCTATATCAATTTTTCTTTTTGTATCAAAACTAAGTGTCACAGGTTTTCCACCATATGGAGTTACCATATCAGCAAATCCTGCTCCAAAAAGTCCATTCTCTATAACAAGAACTCTATCTCCTGGCTCAGTAAGAGAAGCACAAGCACTGTCAAGTCCAACCATTCCTTCACCACTCATAAATATCATATTTTCTTTTTTAGTTCCAAATATTTTAGCAGTTTTTTCAGCAAGTTTATCATAAAATATAAAAAAGTCTTCATCTAAGTCTGGATTTCCAAAAAACTCCGATCTTCTTTTCATTACATTTTCTCTAACTATACTTGGTCCTGGTGTCATCATTAAATAATCTGGCTTATACATAATCTCCCTCCGTAAAAAATATATGTTCTTGCTATACTCTAAATATACCATTTTATTAAAATTTTTAAAGTTTTTTGTATTTTTTTGTACTAATACAATTTTTATTTTAAAAATTTTATTTTTAATTTTCATTAAATAGATTTTATTTAATATTTTATTATATATAGCTTTAAAAATATTATATTTTATAAAAAAGATTATTATTTTAAATATAAAAAATTATAAAATTTTATTAGATTTCATATAATTCTAGTGGTAAATTATCTGGATCTTTAAAAAATGTAAATTTTTTTCCTGTTATCTCATCTATTCTGATTGTTTCACATTCAATATTACTTACTAATAATTTTTTTACTTCTTCTTCAATATTTTTTACTGCAAAAGCTAGATGTCTAAGTCCTGTTGCTTCTGGATTATTTACTCTTTTTGGAGGATTTGGAAAAGAAAAAAGTTCTATTTGATAATTTCCATTTATTTCTAAATCTAATTTATAAGAATTTCTTTCTTTTCTAAAAGTTTCTTTTAAAATTTTAAAACCTAAAATCTCAGTATAAAATTTTTTTGATTTTTCATAGTCAGATACAATAATAGCGACATGATGTATTTTTTCTATATTTAACATAATTAAATCTCCTTTTTAATTTTTTTATATTATAAATTAAGTTGATTTAAAATAAAAGCAAGAAAAAATGAAAAAGTTATTTTCAAAAAAAGAGGAGTAAAAACTCCTCTTTTTAATTTTTATTTAATTATTCCCACTCAATAGTTGCAGGTGGTTTTGAAGAAATATCATAAGTTAATCTATTAATTCCTTTAACTTCGTTGATAATTCTGTTTGAAACTTTTTCTAAGAACTCATAAGGAAGTCTAGACCAAGTTGCAGTCATAAAGTCAATAGTATTTGCAGATCTTAGAACAGCTGTATATTCATAAGTTCTTACGTCTCCCATAACTCCTACTGATTTAACTGGAAGAAGAACAACGAAAGCTTGGCTTACTTTATTATAAAGGTCAGCATTTCTTAACTCCTCAATGAATATTTTATCAGCTTCTCTTAAGATATCAGCTTTTTCTTTAGTAACTTCTCCTAAAATTCTTATTCCAAGTCCTGGACCTGGGAATGGATGTCTATCTATCATATGGTCAGGAATTCCTAATTCTCTTCCAACTGCTCTTACTTCGTCTTTAAATAATTCTCTTAAAGGCTCAAGTAAAGTGAACTTCATATCTTCAGGAAGTCCCCCAACATTGTGGTGAGATTTTATTGTCATAGATGGACCTTTTACTGATTGAGATTCAATAACATCAGGGTAAATTGTTCCTTGTGCTAAGAAATCAACATCTGTAAGTTTTCCAGCTTCTTCATTAAATACTTCAATAAATTCTTTTCCTATTATCTTTCTCTTAGCTTCAGGATCAGAAACACCTGCAAGTTTAAATAAGAATCTTGCTTCAGCATTTACACATTTAATATTCATGTGGAAGTTTTCTCCATAAACTTTCATAACGTTTAATGCTTCATCTTTTCTTAATAGTCCTGTATCAACGAAAATACAAGTTAATTGATCTCCAATTGCTTTATGAATAAGTGTAGCTGCAACAGAAGAGTCAACTCCTCCAGAAAGTCCAAGAAGAACTTTTTTATCTCCTACAGTTTTTCTTATTTTTTCAATTGTATCTTCAATATAGTTTGTCATACTCCAGTTTTTCTCACATTTAGCTATATTAAATACAAAGTTTCTATAAAGTTCTTTTCCATATTCGCTGTGAGTAACTTCTGGGTGGAATTGTACACAGTAAATATTTTTTTCTGGATTACAAGCAGTAGCTATACAAGAATCTGTATGAGCGATTTGTTTAAATCCAGGTGCAAGTTGAGTTACATGGTCTTGGTGACTCATCCAAACTTGAGAATTATTTGGAATTCCTTCAAAAAGAGGGTTAGTTGGTTCGTCTAAGATAAGTTGTGCTTTACCAAATTCTTGTTTATCAGCACATTCAACTTTTCCTCCAAGAAGATGAGTTGTAAGTTGCATTCCATAACATACTGCAAGAACTGGAATACCTAAATCATATAATTTTTTATCTATCATAAAAGCATCTTCTAAGTAAACAGAAGCAGGTCCTCCAGAAAGAATAATTCCTTTTGGCTCTCTAGCCACTATTTTTTCAATTGGTTCAAAATATGGAACTATTTCTGCAAATACTCCCATTTCTCTTATTCTTCTAGCTATCAGTTGGTTATATTGAGAACCAAAGTCAAGTATAAGAATACTGTTCTTTTTCATTAATACCTCCAAAATTTTAATATTGTAAAATGTTTTTAAACCTTTTTAATTAGTTTTAATTTTTTTATTAGAATGGAAACTCATCATCTTCAAAATCATTTCCTACTGGAGCAGATTTTGCAGGTTCTGCTGTTTTTTGATAACTATCATTATAATTTCCAGAATTATAAGAAGTATCTTCTCCAGCTCCATTTTTACTTTCAAGGAATTCAATAGTGTCTACTAGAACATCATAAGAAGTTCTTTTTTCACCGTTCATTTCAAATCTATTCATTTGAATTCTTCCTTGTACTCCTACTTTTCTTCCTTTTCTAAGATATTCCCCAATAAGTTCTGCAGTTTTACCAAATGCAACACAGTTTATAAAATCAGCCTCTCCTTTTTGAAAAGGTCTATCAACAGCTAAAGAAAATCTTGAGTAAGCTTTACCACTTTGCCCGAACTTTAATTCAGGGTCTCTTGTAAGCCTTCCTGTTAAAATAACTAAGTTCATAAATTTTCCTCCTAGTATTATACATAATTGATTAATAATAATTATAACAGAAAAGCGAATTAAAAACAATGAAAATTGTTGTTTATAACTTTCATTTCATTTGAACTCTTTATTCAATATTAATGTTAATTATGATATAATTGATAAGGAAATAAAAAAGTCGGAGGATTTACAGATGAAAAGGATAGTATTATTAGATGTCAGTGCAATTATGTACAGAGCTTTTTATGGAAACATGAATTTCAGAACAAAAAATGAGCCAACAGGGGCAGTATATGGATTTACTAATACCCTTTTAAGCATCATAAAGGAATTTTCTCCAGACTATATAGGAGCTGCTCAAGATATAAAAAGAGCTGAACTTAAAAGAAGTAAAATTTATAGTGAATATAAAAGTAATAGAGATAGTATGCCAGAAGAACTTGCTATGCAAATTAGTAGAATAGAAGAAGTTCTTGATTGTTTTGGAATAGATAGATTTAAAATTTCAGGATATGAAGCTGATGATGTTATGGGAACAATAGGAAAAAAATTCTCTCAAGAAGATTATGAAATTTTTATTGTTACTGGAGATAAAGATTTAACTCAACTTCTTGATAAAAATATAAATATTGCTCTTCTTGGAAAAGGTGACGGAGGAGGATTTAAAATTCTTTCAACTCGTGAAGATGTAAAAGAACATCTAGGAGTTTTCCCAGAAATGATTCCTGATTTATTTGGACTTATTGGTGATAGCAGTGATGGAATACCAGGTGTAAGAAAGGTTGGACCTAAAAAAGCTATTCCTATGCTTGAAAAATATGGAAATCTTGAAGGAATTTATGAAAATATTGATTCCTTAAAAGAAATTTCTGGAATTGGACCTTCACTTATTAATAACATAAAAGAAGATAAAGAGATTGCTTTTTTAAGTAGAGAACTTGCTCAAATTGAAACTAAAATTCCTTTACATATAAAAATTGAAGATTTAGAATATAAAATAGATAATAAAAAACTTCTTCATCTTTTTAAAGAATTAGGCTTTAAAGCTCTTATCAAAAGAATGGGACTTGTTGAAGAAGAGGAAGAAATAGTAATAGAAGAGAAAGAAAATAAGAAAACTTCTATTCAGAATATTCAACTTGGGCTTTTTGGAATGGAAACAGAAAATAATATAAAATCAAAAAAAGTAAAAAACAATGAAATACTTATTGTTAATACAGAAGAATCATTTAATGAAATGTTTGAGGATTTAAAAACAGAAGAATTTATATATTTTTATTCAGAAAATATAGGAATTTCTTTTGCTACTGATGCAAGAGACTATTACATTCCTCTTAATCATGCCTTAAAAATTGGAGTAAAATATAATAATTTAGATAAAAAATATATTGAAAAAATATTTTCTTTAGATAAGAAATTTGTAACATATAATTTTAAAAATATTCTTAGAAATTTTTATAAAATTCCTACCAAAAATATGGAATTTGATGAAATGATTGCATATCATCTTATCACATCCCAAACAAAAGAAGATATTGATGGTATGATTCTTAATGAAAGTACAAAAGATATCAAAAAATATGCTGATATTTTTGGAAAAGAAAAGCCAGAAGAAGCTGATATTGAAAAATATGGAAAATATCTTTGTGAAAGAGCTATAGTTATTAAAGATACTCATTTTTCTTTAGAAGAGCAACTTAAAGAAAAGAAACTTATGACTGTTTTAAAAGATATAGAAATTCCACTTATTGAAGTTTTAAATAGTATGGAAGAAGAGGGAATTATGATAGATCCTGAATATTTTCATAAGTTTGGAGTTGAAGTTGCTCAAAAATTAAATGTTTTAGAACAAAAAATAT
>SAMEA104404100__coassemble_3246_pt1 | contig 11084 bp, 12 predicted proteins | sample SAMEA104404100__metabat2_low_PE_012 | metagenome-assembled genome bin SAMEA104404100 (sample SAMEA104404100) | Balaenoptera acutorostrata
TCATCAGTTTCATCAGGATAGTTATAAATGATATCAATACAGATAAGCCCTTTAAACTTTTCTCTAATTTCTTTTATTCTACTTGTGATATATTCTTTATCATAAGTTCTATTTAATAATTTTCTTCCTCTATTAGAGAAAGTTTGAATACCAACACTAATTCTATTTACTCCATATTTTTCCATAATTTCTAGCTTTTCCCAAGTTAGATTATGAAGAGTTGTTTCAAATGTAAATTCACAATCATCAGAGATATTAAAATTTTCTCTTAAAGTAGAAAGAATTTTTTCAAGTTGATGTGCTTTATAAATAGTAGGTGTTCCACCTCCAAAAAATATAGTAGTTATTTTCTTTTCTTTTATATATTTTTTTTCACTATATTTTTTAAATTCTTTACAAAGATAATCTGTATAATCATTAAGGTCATTATCTATCTGTTTTCTATTCATATTACAGAAAGAACAGATTTTATCACAATATGGAGTATGTACATATATTCCACCTTCTTGTGATTTTGGACTTTCTTTTAAAACTTTATTGAATGTAAAAGGTGTTACGATTTTTCTTTTCATCATTTTATCAATGATATTTTTTACGTCATGGTGTGATTTATATCTTATATCAAACATATATTTTCCTTCCCTCTTTTAATAAAATTTTATGCTTTTGGAGTAAAAACAAATTCCTTATTAAAATATACTTTAATTTTTGTTCCATTATAATAAATTGGTTTAAATTTCCATCTTTTTAAAGCAGAGATAACTTCTTTATCAAAGCCAAATTTTTCATGTGATTTAGTAATTTTTATATCTTCTACATTACCATCAAGTCCAACTAAAAATTTAGCCTCAACAATAACAGCTTTGTTATATCTTATAACTTCTGCTTGTCTTGGATAAGTAGGATCTATCTGAGTAATTATCTCAAAATTAATACCTTTTGAAGAAATAGCTGTATATGTTCCATCTGAATTTGCAGTGAAGTTTCCATTTTTTGTAATATCATCATGTTGATCTGCAATTTTTTCATGTGGATTTTTTTTAGTATTTTTCTTATCTGTTTTCTTTTTAGGTTTTGGTTTTTCCTTTTTTGGTTCTTCTTTTTTTACTTCTTCTTTCTTTTTATTTTTGCTCATTTTACTTTTTATTTCTGGCTCAGGTTCTTTTTCAATTTTTTTCTCTATTTCTGGCTCAGGTTCTGGTTCTTCATAAGATGCTTGTTGCATTAACATACTATCTGCTCTCTCATCTCTATTAATAACATTGTAAGAAATAGGAATATTTCTTTTTATAGAAAAGTTAGGATCTCCAAGAGTTTTATTTCTATTGATATTTATAAAGAAAAGAGAATGAAGGGCAAGAGCAATTATAAAGTATCTTATCATTTTATGTCAGCTCCTATTCGTAGAAATTTATTCCTAAATTTTCTATTCCCTGTTTTTTGATTTTTGTGATAACATCCATAACTGTTTGGTATTTAAGATTTTTATCTCCTGTAACAGATACTTCTTTAATACCAGCTAAATGTTCACTTAAATCATCAATATTTATAGGATATGTTTTTCCATCTTTTATAATAAAATAATTTTCATCTTTATCAACTACAATTTCAACTTTTGATTCTTCAGTTTTATTTATAACAGTAGAAGTAGGAACATCAATATCAATTTTTCCATATTTATTAAAAGTTGTTGACACCATGAAAAAAACAAGAAGAAGAAATACAACATCTATAAGAGGTGTCAAATCAATTGTTGCCATGTTTCTTTTTTTTCTAAATTTACTCATGTTATTTCTCCTAATTGTGTCTCATTACATTTATAATATTAGTTGTTACCTTATCTAATTCTCCTTCAATATCTTCTATTTTTTTATTAAATAAATTGTATGCAACAAGAGCTGGGATAGCAATTGTAAGTCCTCCAGCTGTTGTGATTAGTGCTTTTGATATACCATCTGCAACAATGCTAGGATCTCCTGCACCAAGTGTTGCTAGATTTCTAAATGCTTGAATCATACCTGTAACTGTCCCAAGTAATCCTAACATAGGAGCAATTCCACCAATAATTGCTAATATATATAATCTCTTTTCTAAAGGTGCTATTGTTTTTATTCCAATCTCTTTTATCAGAGCAGTAAAATGATGATAATCGCCATTTCTATTACATCTTCTAAGGAAGCAGTGAACTGATCTTGCAACAGTATTATTTTGAGATTCACAAATTTTCATAGCTCCGTTAATATCACATTTAGTTACATTTTCTATAATTTTCTGCTCAAAATTGGCACTAAGACCTTTTTCTACTTTAAAGAAGTATACAATTCTTTCTATTATGATAGCTGTTGAAAGTATTGAAAGAATAAACAAAATCCACATTAATGGTCCGCCTACTTTTAAATAATACATCATTTTTTAATTAACCCCCGTTTTAAATAATTTAAAATTTATTTTAGAGTACGTAATTTCATAATATGAAAAGACACACTAATAAAAACAATACCAAGAAATATTTTTAGATGAGAACTATCAACTTTATACATAGACCAACCTATACTAATAAAAAGAAATAACAAAGCACTTATTTTATTTTTTAATGTTATTCCCTTTTTCTCTTGATAATCTCTAATATATTGACCAAAAACTTTATTATTTAAAATAAAATTATGTAATCTTTCAGATGATTTGCTAAATAAATAAGCACTCAAAAGAAGGAAAGGTGTTGTAGGAAGGAGAGGAAGCATAATTCCTATTATCCCGAGAACTAATGAGATAGACCCTATTAGTATAAAAATATTTTTTTTCACAACAAAATATACCTCCTAATAATATTTTAGACTTATAATACATCAATTTTAAAAATATGTCAATAACAAAAAATTTATTCAAAAAATATTTTGACAAACAAAATAAAATATGATATAAAATAGATGGTTTAATATGAGACAACAAGATTTAATTGTTGATGAAATCTATTCCTAATCATTTCAAAAGAAAAACAGGACTCTTTTTTAAGATAGCCTGTTTTTCTTTTTTTTGTTTATATTTCAAAGATAAATATAATTAAAAATAATAAATTTATAGAGGAAGATTTTATTTAAAATTTTTAATTAAAAAAAGATTTAGAAAATTGTGTGTAATATTATTTAATAAATTAATGTTTTATGATATAATTTTTTTTATAAAGATTTTGTAGGAGTGTTAAAATAATGAAAAATACAAAATATAGAATATATGGAAACATTTTATATTATTTAATTAAAATTATTTTTCTTACTTTAGATGTAAAAATAATTGGAGCAGAAGATGAGATAGATGAAAAAAAAGGTTATGTATGTGGAATGTGGCATAATAAACTTTTAATCTCTCTTTTATGTCTAAAAGCTTTAAAGAAAAAAGCTGGACTTGCTAGTCCCTCAAAAGATGGAGAACTTATTTCGGTTCCTCTTGAAAAAATGGGATACAAAATGGTTAGAGGTTCTTCAGGAAAAGAATCTGTAAAAAGTCTTGTTCAAGTGATAAAACTGGTAAAAAATGAAGGGTATAGTTTAGGAACTCCACTTGATGGACCTAAAGGACCTCGTCATGAAGTAAAACCAGGAATGATATATGCAGCTCAAAAATCAGGAAAACAACTGGTTCTTATTGGGGGAGCTTTTAGTAAGAAATGGATATTTAATAAAACTTGGGATAAATTTCAACTACCAAAACCATTTTCAAAAGTTGTATGTATAGTTGGAAAACCAATAGATGTTCCAAGTGATATTGATTCAAAAGAATATAGTGAAATTGTAAAAGAAAAAATGATGGAACTTGATAGACAAGCTGAGGAAGAAATCTTAAAATTAAAATAAATAGTTAAAAATCACAGAGGGGGAAATATATGACTAAAAATTTCTATGTTACAACACCAATATACTATGTAAATGGAGACCCACATGTAGGAAGTGCTTATACTACAATAGCAGCTGACGTAATAGCAAGATATAAAAAAACTATGGGCTGTGATGTTTATTTTCTAACTGGTACAGATGAGCATGGACAAAAAGTTGAAGAAACAGCAAAAGCAAAAGGAATGACTCCACAAGAATGGACAGATTCAATGGCTCCAAGATTTATGGATATGTGGAAAAAATTAAATATAAAAAATGATGATTTTATAAGAACAACACAAGAAAGACACAAAAAAGCTGTTGCTAAAATATTAAAAACAGTTTGGGAAAAAGGAGATATTTATAAAGGAGAATATGAAGGAAAATATTGTGTTTCATGTGAAACATTCGTTCCTGAAAATCAAGTTGTAAATGGAAATTGTTGCCCAGATTGTGGAAAAGAATTAAGAATGGTTAAAGAAGAATCTTATTTCTTTAGAATGTCTAAATATCAAGATGCTCTTTTAAAACATATAGATGAACATCCTGATTTTATTCTTCCACGTTCAAGAAGAAATGAAGTAATTTCATTTATAAAACAAGGATTACAAGATTTATCAATTTCAAGAAATACTTTTGAATGGGGAATTCCTATTGAATTTGCTCCAGGACATATTACATATGTGTGGTTTGATGCTTTAACAAACTACATTACAGCTGTTGGATATGAAAGTGATGCAGAAGAATTTAAGAAAAGATGGACAGAAGGAGAAGTTGTTCATTTATTAGGAAAAGATATTGTAAGATTCCATGCTATCATTTGGCCTTGTATGCTACTTTCTGCAGGAGTAAAACTTCCAGATAAAGTTGTTGCTCATGGTTGGTGGACTTCTGAAGGTGAAAAAATGTCTAAATCAAAAGGAAATGTAGTTGCTCCTCTTGATGAAGTTGCAAAATATGGACTTGATGCATTTAGATATTATCTTCTAAGAGAAGTTACTTTTGGAAATGATGGAGATTATTCTACAAAAGGTATTATAACAAGAATTAATTCAGATCTTGCTAATGACCTTGGAAATCTTTTAAATAGAACATTAGGAATGTATAAAAAATATTTTGGAGAAGAAATTGTAGAAGGAAAAACTTCTGAAGCAATAGATGAAGAAATAAAAACATTATTTAATGACACTTTAACTCAAGTTGATGATACAATGTCAAGACTTGAATTCTCAAGAGCTCTTGAAATTATATGGAAATTTATTTCTAGAATGAATAAATATATTGATGAAACAATGCCTTGGATACTTGTAAAAGATGAAGAGAAAAAAGATAGACTTGCAACAGTTATGAATATGCTTGTAGAATCTTTATATAAAATAGCAGTTTTAGTTTCTCCGTATATGCCAGAATCAGCTCAAAAAATCTGGAATCAATTAGGATTTACTGATGATATTGAGAAAGCTTTAATTGAAAATGTAAAAAATTGGAATATAATTCCAGCTGGACATAAATTAGGAGAAGCAACACCTATATTCCCAAGAATAGAAGCTCCTAAAGAAGTAAAAGAGAAAAATCCAGTTAATAAAGATTTAAAAATTGAAAATCCTATCTCAATAGATGAGTTTGGAGCTGTTGATATAAGAGTTGTTGAATTATTAGAAGTTGCAAAAGTAGAAGGTTCAGACAAACTTTTAAAATTTAAAGTTAATGATGGAAAAAATATTAGACAAATAGTTTCAGGAATTGCTAAATATTATCCAAACCCTGAAGAACTTGTTGGTAAAAAAGTTCTTGCAGTTATAAACTTAACTCCAGTAGTTTTAAAAGGAGAATTATCTCAAGGAATGCTTTTAAGTTCTGAAGAGAAGAAAAGAATAAAACTAGTTGAAGTTGATAATTCTGTAAAAGTAGGTTCAAAAATAAAATAGATTATAAATAAAAATAGGGAGGGTAAAACTATGAAAAAAGTAACTAAAGCTGTAATACCAGCAGCAGGACTAGGGACAAGAGTACTACCAGCTACAAAAGCACAGCCTAAGGAGATGCTTGTAATAGTAGATAAACCGTCTCTTCAATATATTGTTGAAGAACTTGTTCAATCTGGAATTGAAGATATTGTTATTATAACAGGAAGAAATAAAAATTCTATTGAAGATCATTTTGACTATTCTTATGAATTAGAGGAAACTTTAAAAGAAAAAGGAAAAGAAGATTTACTTGAAAAAGTAACTTATCTTTCTTCAATGGCAAATATATTTTATGTTAGACAAAATCACCCAATGGGACTTGGACATGCAATATTAAAAGCAAAACCTTTTATAGGTGACGAGCCATTTGTAATAGCTCTTGGAGATGATATTGTTTATAATGATAAAACAGCTACAAAACAACTTGTAGAAGCATATGAAAAATATGGTGCAAGTGTTTTAGGTTGCCAAGAAGTACCAGAAGAAGATGTATCAAAATATGGAATTGTAAAACCAACTAAAGAACTTGATAAAAGAACAGTTGAGATTGAAGATTTCGTAGAAAAGCCATCTAAAGAAGAAGCGCCTTCAAGACTTGCTTGTCTTGGAAGATATGTTTTAAGTGGAAAAATATTTGAATATCTTGAAAAGACAGAAGCAGGAAAAGGTGGAGAAATTCAACTTACAGATGGAATTTTAAAAATGATGAAAGATGGAGAAAAAGTTATAGCTCATAATTTTATGGGAAAAAGATATGATATAGGTAATAAAATAGGACTTCTTAAAGCAAATATTGAGTTTGGTCTTAGAAATGAAGAAACAAGAGATGATTTAATAAATTATCTTAAAAATGAATTAGAAATAAAATAATATGTAGCTCTGATATATTTTAGATATATCAGAGCTATTTTTATTGTTTTTGTAATTTTTTAAAACATGAAATTATTGACAATTTTATTTTATTGTGTCATTATATAACTAGTATAACAAATTATATTTTCAATGAGGAGCTGCTATGAAGGAAAAACTACTGAGAGAATATATAAATAATTTAATAAAAGATGGGGTACTTGTGACTTTCTCGGGAGGAGTCGATAGTACCCTTGTTTTGAAAATTGCAGTTGAAGAAAGTAAAAAAATTTCTAAAGAGAATGTAAAAGCATGTACTTTTCAAACTTTTTTATCCCCAACAGGAGATATTGAGATTGTAAAAAAACTAGCAAAAGATTTTGGTGTAGATATTATAGAAGAATATATTGACCAAACAAAAAATAGTGCAGTTTTAAATAATCAGAAAGATAGATGTTTTCACTGTAAAAAAGTTATATTTTCTGAGGCAATAAATTTAGCAAGAAAAAATAATTTAAAATATGTTTTAGATGGAACAAATTCTGATGATTTAAAAATATATAGACCAGGACTTAGAGCAATAAAAGAACTTGGAATAAAAAGTCCTTTGGCAGAATGTGGATTTACAAAGGAAGAAGTTAGAAAATTAGCAGAAAAATTAAAAATAGAAGTTGCTAAAAGACCTTCAGCACCTTGTCTTGCAACGAGATTTCCTTATGATGAAAAACTTCCTTTAGAAAAATTTTCTATGGTAGAAGAGGGAGAAAATTTTTTAAGAGAGATGGGATTTTTAGTAAATCGTATAAGAGTTTATAAAGATGTTACAAGAATAGAAATTCCTGTTTCTGATTTTGAAAAATTTATAAATTATAGAGAAAATATTATAAAGGATTTAAAAAGAATAGGATTTAAGTATATAAATTTAGATATGGAAGGCTTTAGAAGTGGAAGCATGGATGAGGTTATATTATGAATGATAAAGAATTTTTAGAAAATATAAAAAATGGAAAAATTACTATTGAAGAGGGAATAGATTTTTTAAAAGATTATAATTATAAAGATATGGGGTTTGCAAAACTTGATTTTCAAAGAAAAGAGAGACGTGGATTTGGTGAAGTCATATTTTGTCAAGGTAAAGAAGATTTTGCTCTTGTTGAAATTTATAAATCTTTTAGAGATAGAAAAGAAAGTGTTTTAGGAACTAGAGCAACTAAACATCAATATGAAATAGTAAAAAAAGAGGTTCCAGAAGTGGAATATAATGAAGTAGCAGGAACTCTTTTAATAAATTATGAAAAAAATAATAAAATAGGAAATATTGCAATATGTACAGGGGGAACTGCTGATTTAAAAGTGGCAGAAGAAGCTCGTGTTACATGTGAATTTTTAGGAGCAGAAGTACATAAATTTTATGATGTAGGAGTTTCTGGAATACATAGACTTTTATCAAAAGCAAAAGAGATAAAAGAGGCAAATGTTATTATTGCGGTGGCTGGTATGGAAGGAGCACTTCCAACAGTTATAGCAGGATTAGTAAATAAACCAATAATTGCTGTTCCAACTTCAATTGGATACGGAGCAAGTTTTAATGGAATAGCAGCACTTCTTACTATGCTTAATTCTTGTGCAGAGGGGGTAAGTGTAGTAAATATTGATAATGGTTTTGGAGCAGGTTATCAAGCAGCACAAATAAATAAACTTATAGAGGGGAGATAATTATGGACTTATACTTTGAAACTTACTCAGGAATTTCAGGAGATATGACAATAGGTGCTTTACTTGATTTAGGAGCAGATAAGGAAGTTTTAATAAATGCACTTAAGTCAATGGATTTTGGAGAATATGAATTAGTTTTTGATAGATGTAAGAAAAAAGGAATTGATTCATTTAATTTTGATGTAATAACAAAAGAAAATCCACATAATCATTGCCATTGTCATGGAGAAGAGCATGAACATCATCACCACCATGAACATAATCATAATGGAGAATGTTGTCATTCTCACGAGCATCATCATGTTCATAGAGGATTAAAAGAGATAATTGAATTAATTGATTCAGGAAATTTTTCTGAAAGAGCAAAAGAAAATGCTAAGAAAATATTTGAAATTATAGGAAAAGCAGAGTCTAAAGCTCATGGAATACCAATGGAAGAAGTTCATTTCCATGAAGTTGGTGCAGTAGATTCTATAATTGATATAGTTGGAGTTTGTGTTCTTATTGATAACTTAAATCCTGAACATATTTATTTCACAGATCTTTATGAAGGAAAAGGATTTGTAAAATGTGTTCATGGAACAATGCCAGTTCCAGCTCCAGCAGTTTTAAATATAATTATGAATGAAAATATTCCTTTAAATATAATTGATGATGAAGGGGAACATGTTACACCAACAGGAGCAGGAATAGTTGCATTATTCAGTGAAGGAAAACCATCTTATTCATTTAATATAAAAAGAATAGGTTTGGGTGCTGGAACAAGAGATTTTGAAAATACTACAAATATTTTAAGAGTAATGGAGATAGAAAATAGTAAAAAAAAACATTAGAAATAATTGAAACAAATATTGATGATACAACAGGGGAAGTTTTAGGTTTTGTAATGGAAAAACTTTTAAAAGTTAGTCTTGATGTTTACTATACATCTATTTTTATGAAGAAAAATAGACCAGCTTATAAGCTTAGTGTTTTATGTAAAAAAGAAGATAAAGAAAAAGTTGCTGATAATATTTTTAAACATACCACATCTATTGGAATAAGAAAATATGACGTTGATAGAATTATTCTAGAAAGAGAGATAGTTGAATTTGATAGTTCTTTAGGAAAAGCAAAAGTAAAATGTGTGAAAAATAAAGATGAAATTTATATTTACCCAGAATATGAAGTGGTAAAAGGACTAGCAGAAAAAAATAATATTTCTATAACTGATGTCTATTTTAAAATAATAAGTGAATATAAATTAAAATTTAATATGTAATATTTTTTTAGAATTTGTACGATATTATTTGTATATGTAGAAAAATTATTCATATTTTTTAATATTTCATTGACTGGTCCAACCAAATGTGGTAATCTTTTATTGGGGGTGGTATGAATATGAAAGTTAAATTACCATATGGAAAAGAAGAGATTGAATTAGAATTACCAGAAAATGCTGACATACTTGTTTCTAAAGCTGGACAGCTAAAAAGAGAAAAAACTCAAGAAGAATTGGTTCAAGAAGCATTGGAAAACCCAATTGGTTCAGTGAGAGTTTCTGAACTTGCAAAAGGAAAGAAAAAAATAGTGGTTATTACATCTGACCATACAAGACCTGTACCAAGTAAAGTTACCCTTCCTATTTATTTAAGAGAAATCAGAAAAGGAAATCCAGATGCAGATATTACAATTCTTATTGCAACAGGTTTCCACAGACCAACAACAAAAGAAGAAATGATAGACAAATTTGGTGCTGATGTTGTTGCTAAAGAACATTTTGTAGTTCATATGTCTCAGAAAGATGAAGATATGACTTATCTAGGAAAACTTCCATCAGGTGGAGATTTATTAATTAATAAACTTGCAGCTGAAGCAGATTTAGTTGTATCAGAAGGATTTATAGAACCACACTTCTTTGCTGGATTCTCAGGTGGAAGAAAATCTATTCTTCCAGGAATAGCATCACAAAAAACAGTATTTGGAAATCACTGTTCTAAATTTATTGCATCAGATAAATCAAGAACAGGTAATCTTGATGGAAATCCAATCCATAAAGATATGCAATTTGCAGCAGAAAAAGCAAAACTTGCATTTATTTTAAATGTTGTTATAAACTCTAAAAAAGAAGTTGTTGCAGCATTTGCAGGAGATTGTGTAAAAGCTCATGAAAAAGGTTGCGAATTTGTAACTGATATTTCATCAATAAAAGGAACAAATGCTGATATAGCAATTACTACAAATGGAGGATACCCTCTAGATCAAAATATATACCAATCTGTTAAGAGTATGACAGCTGCAGAAGCTTGTGTAAAACCAGATGGAATTATAGTAGAAGTATCTAAATGTAATGACGGACATGGTGGAGAAGGATTCTACAATACATTTAAAAATGCTAAAAATGCAAAAGAAGTTGAAGATACAATATTAAAAGTAAAAATGGAAGATACTATTGCAGACCAATGGGAAAGCCAAATTCTTGCAAGAATACTTTCTCGTCATCAAGTATTATATGTTGCAGATCCATCTGCAAAACAAATATTAGAAGATATGCATATAGAATATGTTCCAACAGTTGAAGAAGCTTTAAAAATAGCTCTTGAAAGAAAAGGAAAAGATGCAAAAGTTGCAGCTATTCCAGATGGAGTTTCAGTAATAGTTAAATAAATTTAAAATATTTTTATAGAAAAAGGTTGTTGCAAAT
>SAMEA104404100__coassemble_3316_pt1 | contig 10890 bp, 7 predicted proteins | sample SAMEA104404100__metabat2_low_PE_012 | metagenome-assembled genome bin SAMEA104404100 (sample SAMEA104404100) | Balaenoptera acutorostrata
GAAAATGTAAAGGATCTTTGGACAAGTTTTTACACTCATCCATTTGTAGATGGGATAGGAAGTGGAGAACTAGACAAAGAAAAATTTAAATTTTATATGATTCAAGATTATCTTTATCTTCTTGACTATGCAAAAGTTTATTCTTTAGGTGTAGTAAAAAGTACAGATGAAGAAACAATGGCAAAGTTTTCAAGCCTTGCTAATGGTATTTTAAATACTGAAATGACTATTCATAGAAATTATATGAAAAAATTAGGAATAACAAATGAAGAGATTGAAAATACAAAAATGTCACTTCATAATGCTTCATATAGTCATTATATGCTTGCAGTATCTTATGCAGGAGGAATTGCAGAGATAGCAGTATCATTACTTTCATGTCTATGGAGTTATGAACTTATACGAAAATATCTTTATAACAAATACCGAATAAAAGATAATTTTTATGCTGATTGGATAAAAGGATATATTTCTGATGATTATCATGAACTAAATGAATGGCTTTTAGAACTTGTAAATAGATACTCAGAGGATATTTCAGAAAAACAAAAAGAAAAACTTATAGAAATATTTGTAAATACAAGTAGATATGAAGGTTTATTCTGGGATATGGCTTACAAAGGAGAAATGTAAATGAAAGTTTTAGAACTGGAAAATATATCTTTTTCATATGATGGGGGGACACCTCTTTTAAAAGATATATCTTTCTCACTGGAGAAAAATGAATTTCTTTCAATAGTCGGGAGCAGCGGCTGTGGGAAATCAACAATTATTAAATTAATTGCAGGGATAGAAAAGGCAGAAAAAGGAACTATTAAAGGACTTTCAACAGGATATATGCCTCAAAGAGACTTGCTTCTTCCATGGAGAACAGTTCTTCAAAATATTATGCTTACAGTTGAACTTACTAAAAGAGATAAAGAAGAGGGAAAAAAGAAAGCAATTAGTTATCTTAAAAAACTTCATCTTGATGAATATAAAGATAAACTTCCACAAGAGCTTTCTGGAGGAATGAGACAAAGAGTTTCTTTCTTAAGAACCCTTCTTACAGAAGCAGATATTCTTCTTTTAGATGAACCTTTTAGTGCTCTTGATGCTATTACAAAAGAATATCTTCAAAAATGGCTTTTAGATACACTTAAAGAGTTTAATAAAAGTATAGTGTTTATAACTCACGATATAAATGAGGCTCTCTTCCTTTCTGATAGAATTTTAGTTTGTAAAGATAAACCTCTTGATTCTTTTGCCGAATTTATTGTTCCAAAAGATAAAGAGAATAATGTAGAAAAAATTCTTGAAATGAAAAAAGAGATTTTACATATTATAAGAGGTGACAACTAATGAAGAGACCTTCCCCAGCTTTAACGTCAACAATTATATTTTTTCTGATTTGGGAAATAGGGGCAAGATATTTAGGAATGCTTTTTATACTTCCATGGCCAACAGCAATTTTAAAAAAAACATGGGATTTAAGAGTTCCACTTTTTAAGACTCATCTTCCAGCAACACTTGAAATAGCAGTGATTTCAATTCTTTTATCACTAATACTTGGAGCTTTTCTTGCAATTATTATGGATAGAAGTAAATATATAGAAGAGTGCATTTATCCGATTATAGTTACAACGCAAACTATACCAATAACAGCACTTGCACCTATATTTATTCTTTGGTTCGGTTATACAATATGGAGTAAAATTCTAGTTTCAGTAATTATAGCTTTTTTCCCAGTAACAATTACACTTCACGATGGTTTAAAATCAACAAAACAAGATTATATTGAACTATTTAGAAGTATGAAAGCAACAGAATGGGATATTTTTATAAAGCTTAAAGTTCCTTCAAGCATACCTTACTTTTTTTCTTCTTTAAAAATAGCAATTCCTTTAGTACTTATTGGAGCAGCTATAGGAGAATGGCTTGGAGCGAATGCAGGACTTGGATATTTCAGTAAAAGAATGATGACACAACTTGATGGAGCAGGTGTATTTGCACCAATTGTTCTTATCTCTGTTATTGCCATTGTCTTTGTACAACTGATCACTATCATAGAAAAGAAAATACTTGTATGGAGGAAAGATTAATTATGGAAAGACTTATGAGATTGAAAGTTCTATTTGTATCACTTTTAGCATTAGTTTTTTTAGTAGGATGTGGGGCTGAAAAAGAAACAGTAAAAGAAGAAAAACCACTTGAAACAGTAGATGTGATTCTTGACTGGTATCCAAATGCTCTTTATAGTTTTATTTATGTTGCAATGGAAAAAGGGTATTTTGAGGAAGAAGGAATAAAAGTAAATATTCACTTCCCTGCAAATGCTTCAGATCCACTTGCACTTACAGCAGCAAAAAAAGCAGATATTGGATTTTATTTCTTACACCATTTAGTAATGGCAAGAGCAAATGAAAATATTCCTGTAAAAGCAATAGGGGTTGTAGTAAAAAAACCTCTTACTGTTGTAATGTCACTTAAAGAAAATAATATTACAAGACCTAGAGATTTAGAAGGAAAACTTGTTGGATATTCAGGTGGACCATTAACAGAAGGAACACTTCAAACAATGGTTTCACAAGATGGTGGAGATCCAAGTAAAGTTGAAGTTTTAGATATAGGTTTTGAACTTCTTACTGGAATGATAACAAAAAAAGTTGATGCAACAATAGGTGGACTTATCAATCACGAAGTCCCTGTAATGATTGAAAAAGGATTTGATGTAAATTACTTCTATCCAAGTGAATATGGAGTACCTGATTACTATGAAAATCTTCTTGTTGCTAATGAAGAACTTATAGAACAAAGAAAAGATGTTTATACAAAATTCTTAAAAGCTTGTGCAAAAGGTGCTAAGGATATGAAAGAAAATCCAGAAGGTTCATTAGATATCTTACTAGCTAATCAAGCAACAGAACAATTCCCATTAAGTAGAAGTGTAGAAAAACAAAGTACAGACATACTTTTATCATTTATGTTTGCAGGAGATAAGCCTTTCTTATATCAAGAAAAAGAAGTTTGGGAAAAAAATATAGATTGGCTTTATGAACAAAAAATTATAAAAAATAAAATTGATGCAGAGGAGATGTATGTAAACTTATTACCTCTGGATTAATTTAAATAACGGAGGAAATAATTAAAAATGTTAAAAAAAATTAAATATACAATTCTTATGCTTTTAATGTTAGTTGTAGTTGGATGTGGAGGAGCTAAAGAGGAAAAGACTGAGAAAAAACTAGATACAGTAGATGTAGTTCTTGATTGGTATCCAAATGCAATTCACTGTTTCCTATACAATGCTATTGAAAAAGGATATTTTGAAGAAGAGGGAATAAAAGTAAATATTCATTTTCCTTCAAATGCATCTGATCCAATGGCACTTCCAGCAGCAAAAAAAGCTGATATAGGAATTTATTATTTACATCATCTTGTAATGGCAAGAGCAAACGAAAATATTCCTATTACTTCAATAGGAGCTATTACTCAAAAACCTCTTAATGTTATTATGGCTTTAAAAGAAAATAATATTAAAAGAGCAAAAGATTTAGAGAATAAAAAAATAGGTTATTCTGGTGGACCTCTTTCAGAAGAAGCTTTAAAAGCTATGGTTGAATTTGATAATGGAGATCCAAGTAAAGTTGAAGTAATTGACGTTGGTTTTGAACTTCTTACTTCAATGATAACAAAACAAGTTGATGCTACAATAGGTGGACTTGTAAACCATGAAGTTCCAGTTATGATAGAAAAAGGACTTCCAGTAGATTATTTCTATTGTACAGATTATGGAATGCCTAATTATTATGAAGAACTTTTTGTTGCTAATGATGATTTAATAAAAGAAAGAAAAGATGTATATGTTAGATTTTTAAAAGCTTGTAATAAAGGATTTAAAGATATGCTAAATAATCCAGAAGAATCTTTAGATATTCTTCTTGCTAAACAAGAAGCAGATCAATTCCCATTAAGCAGAAATGTTGAGAAACAAAGTATAGATATTCTTCTTCCTATTATGAAAGAAGAGGGAATTCCATTCTTACATCAAGATACAAAAATATGGCAAGAGAATATAGATTGGTTATATGAGCATAAAATTATAGATAAAAAAGTTCCTGCAGAAGAGATGTTTATAAATCTTTATGAAGAGAACTAAAAATAGTAAGAGCTGGGAATTTCCCAGCTCTTATTTTATAAAATATTTCCATTAAAGAATTGATTAAGAACTATATAAACAGCTCCAATTGTATTATCACTGTGAGTGAATATAGATTTTTTTATTTTTAAATTTTCACTAACATATGGAAGACAAATTTTATTCATATGCTTTAAAAATAGATTGAGAACTATATCGCCACATTTATTAATTCTTCCTCCAATAATAATAGTAGAAATATTAAATATATTTGAAAGGTTTCCAATAACAATAGCCAAAGAATAAAGAGCATGATTTAAAACTTTTAGAGCATTTTCATTATTTTCTTTAACTTTTTCTATGAAGTAACTAAAATGTTGAGATTTTTCATCTGTTTCTTTTGAAAGAGAAAGATATTCTTCTAACATTTTTGGATTTGAAGCAATAGTCTCAAGACAACCAATTTTTCCACAATTACAAATTTTTCCATTATTTTCTACAAAAGCATGACCAATTTGTCCTGCAATAAAATTATCTCCTAAAAGCAAATCATTGTTTATAATAATTCCTGCAGAAACTCCTCTATCAATATTAATATAAAGAATATTTTTAATTTCAGGATTAAGAAAATCTTTTTCAGAAAGAGCCATAGCTCTAACATCATTTTCTATAAATATTTCACAATCAATTTCTTTTTTTAACATATTTTTTAATTCTATTTTATGCCAGTGATAAAAAGATGAATGGGTAACAATTCCTTTATTAGAATCAATTTGTCCAGGAAAAGCTATTCCTATTCCAAGTATTTCCTTATCTTCTTTTAATATTTTTACAGTTTCTATAATACTATTTATAACAGTTTCTGGAGTTTTATCAGGAAGAATAAGAAAGATTTTATTTATAATTTTTCCTTCTAAATTATTTAAAGTTCCAATTAAAGTTCCTCTTTTTACTTTTATTCCTATAACATATTTATAATTATAGTTTATAGAAAGCTTTGTTCCCTTTCTCCCACGAGAACCATTTCCATTTTCTTCTGTTTCTAAAATAATATTTTTATTTACAAGTTCTTTCATTATATTTGAAAGAGTACCTGCTGCAAGACCTGTATATTTTTGTAATTCAACTCTTGTAAAAGAATTATTTTTTAATGCAGAGAGAATAATTCCAATATTAATTTTTTTTAAAGAATCTAATTTAATTTTCAAAATATCTCCTAAAGTTTAAAAATAGTTTTATTCTATTATAAACTATAAAAAAATTTTTTTCTACTACCTACTTTATTCATTGAAAAATAAAGAAAATTTTTTGTTTCAAAGTTGAAAAAATTGTTTGACAAAATTATAAATATAAAGTATAAATATACTATAAAATATATTTCAAAGTTGAAATAAATAAAATTTAGGGGGAGTAAAATGAAAAATTCAAATGTTTTTTCAAAATTACAATTATTAGGTAAATCTTTAATGTTACCAATTGCAGTATTGCCAGTAGCAGCAATACTTTTAAGATTTGGTTCACAAGATATGCTAGATATAGCATTTGTTAAAGCAGCAGGAAATGCAGTTTTTTCAAATTTAAGTTTATTGTTTGCAATAGGAATAGCTTTTGGTATTGCAGAAAAAAGTCATGGAGCAGCAGGACTTGCTGGTGCAATTAGTTTCTTTGTTATAGAAGCTGGAGCAAAATCTATTAACGGAAATATAAAAATGGGAGTTTTTTCAGGAATAGTTGCAGGACTTATAGCAGGAAATGTATATAATAAATTTAAAGATACAAAAGTTCCTGAATGGTTAGGATTCTTTGGTGGAAGAAGATTTGTTCCAATTATGTCAGCTCTTGTGAGTGTTGTCGCTTCTGGAGTTTTAGGATATGTATTCCCACTAATTCAAAAAGGATTAGATGCTTTTGGTATGTGGATGATAAAAGCAGGAGAATTTGGACTTTTCCTTTATGGAGTACTTCAAAGATTTTTAATTCCATTTGGACTTCATCATGTATTAAACTCAATAGTAAGATTTATGTTTGGTGAATATACAAATCCAGCAGGACAAACATTTATTGGAGACCAAGTAAGATTCTTTGCAGGAGACCCAACAGCAGGAATTTATATGGCAGGAGCTTTCGCTATTATGATGTTTGGACTTCCAGGAGCAGCATTTGCAATATATAGATGTGCAAAATCAAGTAGAAAAAAAGCTGTACTTGGAGTTTTAGTCAGTGTTGCTTTAACTTCATTCTTAACTGGAATTACAGAGCCAATTGAATTTTTATTTATATTTACAGCTCCACTATTATTTATACTTCACTCATTATTTATGGGACTTTCATATGCAATAACAAATTATTTTGGAGTTCTTCATGGATTTGGATTCTCAGCAGGACTTATTGACTATATTTTAAACTTTAAACTTGCGACAAGACCAATAATGATTATTCCAATTGGAATATTCTTCTTCTTCCTATATTATTTCTCATTCTCTTTTGTTATAAAGAAAATGAATTATCAAACTCTTGGAAGAGAGAATGATGAAGATATAGAGAAATTAAATGAAGAGAAAAAAATAAACGAAGATGGAGAAGTTGATAATTTTATTATAGCTCTTGGAGGATTAGAAAACTTTATGACTGCTGATTCTTGTATTACAAGACTTAGACTTGATTTAAAAAATAGAGATATAATAGATGAAGCTATGCTTAAAAAATTAGGTTCAAAAGGTGTTATAAAACCAGGACAAACAAGTGTACAAGTTATTCTTGGAGCGAAAGCTGAAAGAATAGCAAATGGAATTAGAGAAAGATTAAATAGTAAATAATTAGGAGGAAATAATGAAATTATTTTGGTGTGATTTACATGCAAATATACATTCAGAACAAATAAAAGATATAAAAACATGGTATGAGTTTGGAAAAGAGATGACAGATTTTTGGCCAATAGCATATTATCCTTTTTATATGAGAAAAGATGAAACAGGACTTGGAGTGGAAGATATTCATTCAGAAGAAAAAAGAAATGCTGATTGGGAATATATAAGAGAATTTGTAAAAGAAACTTCAAATGATAAATATTTATTATTTATGGGATATGAGTGGCAAGGAGCAGGACTTGATGGAGACCATAATGTATTCTATAAAAATTTAGATGAAATGCTTTATGCTCCAATGAGATATAAAGAACTTACAGATTTATTACCATTGGGAGATGCTATTGCAATTCCTCACCATTTAGCTTATGCCTCAGGACATAGAGGAAAAAATTGGAATACTCATAATAGTGATTATTCTCCTTTTGCTGAAATATTTTCATCTCATGGAAGTTCTGAAAGTGATACAACAGATATTCATATGGGAAGACATGTTCACATGGGACCAAGAACTTCTGGAAATGATGTAATGTCTGGATTAAAACAAGGAAAAATTTGTGGAATAATTGCTTCTGGAGATAATCATGTTGTTCCAGCAATGTTTGGACATGGACTTATGGCTTGTTATGCAGAGGAATATACAAGAGAAGGAATATTTGATGCTTTTTTAAATAGAAGAGTTTATGGTGTTAGTGGAGCAAAAACAAAATTATATTATGCAGTAAATGGAAATCTTTTAGGAAGTATAATTGAACCTGCAAAAGATAATAAATATGAAAATGTTGTAAAAGTTGAATGTGGAAATGCTATTGATAGAATAGAATTTATTAGAAATGGTGTAGCAGAATATACATATGTTCATAATGGAACATGGGAAGATAAGGAATTAACTGGAACAATTAAATTTAAATTTAGAACTGATTTTGGTTGGGGACCAGATTTAAGAATATATCCAGATATTACTAAAAAAGAGTGGACAGGAGAAGTTATTACAGAGGGAAAAATTCTTTCTGTTGAAAAACTTTGGACAAACCCTGGACAAAAAATTATAGAGCAAACAGAAAAAGAATGTAAATTTGAACTTCTTACTAAAAAAACTACTCAAAGTGGAAAATGGATGGGAGCTTCAGGAATTCAAACAGAAGGATTTATATTTGAAGTTGAAGCTGATATAGATTCTATAATGACATTTGTTATTAATGGAACAACATTCAAATACTCTGTTAGAGAAATATTAGAAGGAAGTAAATTAAATGGATTTGTAGAAGAAGCAAAAGAACTTGCTAAAGAAAGATTTGGATTTAGCGAATATTATAGAACAGATCCATTCTGGCATAATTCTTATAAATTTAAAATTAACCAAGGATTCCCAGAAGTAGCATACAAAAAAGAGATATCTCATATTTTTGAAGGATTAAAAACAGATAATAAAGATTTCTTTATGGTAAAAGTTCATCAGAAAAATGGTGAAGTTGCTTGGTCTTCTCCAGTATGGGTAAGAGAGAAATAGATTTAAAAAATTAATAGTAAAATTTAGCAGGAAATAAGACTTTAATTAGTTTTATTTCCTGTTTTTTTTATTTCAATTTTATTTCAAAAAATGGCTTTAGATATTAATACCTTTAGTTTTCCTAATGTTAAAATAGGTAAAATCATAATAATTATATTTTAATTTTAAAAATTATATTGATTTTTTCTAATTTTATGGTAAATTATATAGATAGATAATAATAAATTTTAATTTTAAAAATTTTTAGGGTGAGAAGAATTATGAATAAATTATCAATAATTTATATAGCTTTACTTTTTTTAGTTTATCAGATTATGCTTAAATTTACAGGCTTTAGTATTAATACTGCTGCTTATGGACTTTTTGCTCTTCTGATATTTTTTTACTACTCAACAGATAATCTTCAATTTGAAAAAAAATCTAAACAGAATCCAATATTTTTAAATACAATTATCTTTATGATTTTTGTTTTTTTCTATAAAAATATTTCAATGTTTTCTGTATTTTTAGTTTTCTCTATATGTCAAACTCTTCTATATAGAGTTTTAAAGAAAGTTTCATATGGAAAAGAAAAAAGATATGCACAAAATATTATCAATCAAAGAAGTTGTATTAAATTCATAATAGATTCTACTGCTGTTACTTTAGGAATAATAATGGCATTTATGCTTAAGTTTTCTTTTGCTTGGTATGAAAATTTAAAAATAGAATACATAATTACATACCTAGGAATATTTTTAGTTGGATATGTATATAAGAATATGAGTGAGAAAAGCTGGAGTTATACAAATATTTTAGATATTTTAAATATCTTAGTATTAAATACTTTAACTGCTGTTGTTTTCACTGTTTTTATGTATATGTCTAATAACTACAGTTTTCCAGATACTACTCTTGTAATGGTTCTTATTCTTTCTGTCTCAATGCAACTTTTAGGAAGATATGTTTTTAGATTAAAAAGATATTACAGAGTATCACATAAAAATATAAAAAGTATTAAAAGAACTTTAATATATGGGGCAGGTGAAGCTGGTGCGATTCTCGCTAGAGAATCTATGACTAATCCATTATTCCCATATGAAATAGTAGGATTTGTTGATGATGACGAAAAGAAAATTGGAAGTGAAATATACAATATAAAAGTTTTAGGAAATAAAGATAGTTTAGAAATAATTATAAAAAATGAAAAGGTAGAAGAAGTTTTATTAGCTCTTCCATCTATTCATAGTTTTGAAATAAGAAAGATAGTTGAAAGAATACAAAAATTAAATGGAGTAAGTATAAAAACTATTCCTTCAATATCTGAAATTCTTGATAATGAATCTCTTGCTTCACAAATAAGAGAAGTTAAAATAGAAGATCTTTTAGGAAGAGATGAAATAGTAATTAATGATGGAAATATTAGAGGACTTATTGAAGGTAAAACTATATTTGTTACAGGTGGAGCTGGTAGTATTGGTTCTGAACTTGCAAGACAAATAGCTAAATTTAATCCTAAAAGACTTGTAACTCTTGATGTAAATGAAAATGATACATATTTCTTATCACTTGAACTTAAAAGAAAATATCCTAATTTAGATTTAATATCTGAAATTTGTAATATAAGGGAAAAAGAAAAATTAGAATTTTTATTTGATAAATATAGACCAAATGTAGTATTTCATGCGGCAGCGCATAAACATGTACCTTTAATGGAACATAATCCAGAAGAAGCTATAAAAAATAATATATTTGGTACTAAGAAAGTTGCAGAGTGCGCAGATAAATATGGAGTAGAAAGAATGGTTTTAATTTCTACTGATAAAGCAGTAAATCCTACAAACCTTATGGGAGCAAGTAAAAGAGCTTGTGAACTTGTAATAGAACATATGAATAAAGTAGCTAAAAATACAAAATATATGGCAGTAAGATTTGGAAATGTATTAGGAAGTAATGGTTCGGTTATACCAATATTTAAAAAATTAATTTCTGAAGGAAAAAATCTTACAGTTACTCATAGAGATATAACAAGATATTTTATGACTATTCCAGAAGCAGCTCAACTTGTAATAGAAGCAGGAGCAATAGGAAAAGGTGGAGAAATATTTATTTTAGATATGGGAAAACCAGTAAAAATATACGACCTTGCAATGAGTATGATAAAACTTTCAAATGCAAATGTTGGAATAGATATAGTAGGACTTAGACCAGGAGAAAAACTTTATGAAGAACTTCTTTATGATGTAAATTCTGCGATAAAAACAGAAAATAAGAAAATATTTATAACCAAAATAGAAGATGGAGAAGTGGATATAACTAAACATTTTGATAGATTAGAAGAATGTACTCATAACCCAAATATTGATGAAATAAAGAAAGTTATGAAAGAGTTAGTTGTGTCGTATAAGGAAATTAAATAT
>SAMEA104404100__coassemble_3405_pt1 | contig 10585 bp, 8 predicted proteins | sample SAMEA104404100__metabat2_low_PE_012 | metagenome-assembled genome bin SAMEA104404100 (sample SAMEA104404100) | Balaenoptera acutorostrata
ATAAATCTTTGTTATAATGATTATATATTATACTCATGGGGGAGTTTTATGACAAATAATTTTTCTGAAAGTCAAATTTTAGAATTATCTTCTTATTGTGGAAAAGTTATTCTCCAAAATGGAGGAGAAGTTTACAGAACAGAGGATGTAATAACAAGAATAGGAAAATTTTATGGATACGACATTGATACTTTTGTAACACTTACATGTATTGTTGTTTCATTAAAAAGTAGTGATGGAAAATATTATTCCCAAGTTACTAGAATAAAAGCAAGGGACTTAAATTTGGATAAAATCCATGAAATGAATGATTTAATAAGACATATTAATGAATATACATATAAAGATTTTTTTGAAAAAGCATTGAATGTAGAAAAAACTTTTTGTTTAAAACCTTTTAGATTTATTCTTGGTTGTACTTTGATTGGAGCAACATTTCCTGTACTTTTTAATACTTGGATTAATGAAATTATTGTAGGTGGAATAGGAGGATTTGTTGTTGCTAATGTTCTTATTTTTTTAAATAAATATAGTATAAATAGTGTTATTGTAAATATCATAGGTGGAATAGTCTGTTCTACAATAGCCTGTATAGCTACTCATTTAGGTTATACAGAGCATACTTCTATTGTAATTATCTCAGATTTAATGATATTTGTACCAGGAATTGCTTTTGTAAATACTATAAGAGATTTAACATCAGGAGACTTAATAGCAGGGACTACCCGTTTTACAGAAGTATTAATGGTCGCTGCTGCTCTTTCTGTTGGAACTGGAATTGTCCTTAAAGCATATATGTCATTAGGAGGTGTAGTATATTGATAGTTCAATTTGTTTTTGCTTCTCTTAGTGCAGTTGGTTTTGCATATATATTTAATGTAAAAGAAAAAATAGTTTGGGCTGCTGCTTTTATAGGTGGAATAGTTTGGATTTTCTATCTTATTTCTATGAAATTTGGAATTTCTTTAGGAGTCACATTTTTTATTCTTGGTGCTATTTGTACTTTTGGTTCTGAAATTATAGCAAGAGTTTTTAAAACTCCTGTAACCTCTGCTCTTATTCCAACTATAACTCCTATTGTTCCTGGAAGTGGAGCTTATTATGCAGTGTTTTATCTTTTTAATGGACAACATGATTTAGCTATGCAAAAAGCAATGGATACATTCATTATGACTGGATCTATGATTCTTGGATTTTTAATTGCTTCTGATATAGTAAAACTTTATATAAAAATTAAGACAAAAAAATCAAAAAATAAATAAAAGTCCGATAGAATAATTAAAATAAAAATTCTGATGATTACAAACAAAAAAAAGAGAAACTAAGTCAGTTTCTCTTTTTCATTTTCTTATTTATTTAAAAATTCTATAAATCTTCTATAACCAGCTTTTCCCTCTTCATCTTGTTTATACACACCTGCATTTTCAAGAACTTTTGAGAAAGCCACTCCTATTTCAACTTTAATTATATTTTCAATATTTTCTGGTGTAATATTTTCATATTTAGCAAGAATTTCTTTACACCATTCTGTATGTTTTTCAACTTTTTCATTTTCTTTTATAAGTTCAACAGCATTAGTTTTTATCATTAATTCTGCTAAAATTCTCATTTCTTCTTTTAATCTTCCAGGAAGAACAGCAAGTCCCATTACTTCAATAAGTCCTATATTTTCTTTTTTAATATGATGAAGTTCTTGGTGTGGGTGGAATATTCCAAGTGGATATTCTTCAGATGTTCTATTATTTCTAAGAACTAAATCTATTTCATAATCTTCACCTTTTCTTCTTGCTATTGGAGTAATTGTATTATGAGGAGTATCTCCAGTAAATGCAGATATTTCACATTTCATATCACTATAACCTCTCCAAGCAGTAAGAATTTTATCAGATAATTCAATTAGTTTTTCTTTTTCTTTGCTTCTTAAACGAATAACAGACATTGGCCATTTTACTTTTTCAACTACAACATCTTCAAATCCTTTTATTGTAAAAGTTTCTTCAGCCTTAGCCATTGCCATAGGAAATTCGTGATTTCCTCCTTGGAAATGGTCATGGCTTAAAATAGAACCTCCAACTATTGGAAGATCTGCATTTGATCCAACGAAATAATGAGGGAAAATATCTACAAATTCAAGAACTCTTTCAAAACTTCCTCTATCTATTTTCATAGGTCTATGACTTCCAGAGAATAAAATACAATGCTCATTATAATAAACATAAGGAGAATATTGTAAGAACCATGGCTCATTTGTAAGAGTTACAGGTATAATTCTATGATTTTGTCTTGCTGGGTGATTCATTCTTCCAGCATATCCTTCATTTTCTTTACAAAGTAGACATTTAGGATATGAAGATTGAGGAGCAAGTTTTGCTTTTGCTATATCTCTTGGATCTTTTTCAGGCTTAGAAAGATTAACTGTAATTTCGATATCTCCATACTCTGTATCTGCAAACCAATGCATATTTTTAGCTATTCTATCTGTTCTTATATAATTTGTATTTTTAGAAAATTCATAATAATTATTAGTAGCAGTTTCAGGTGAAATTTCATAATCTTCTTTGAATTTTTTTATAACTTCACTTGGTCTTGGAGTTAATTCTCCCATTATTTTTGTATCAAATAGATCTCTCTCATCAAAAGTATTTTCTATAATACCTTTTTCTGATGCCCAATCACACATTCTATTTAATATTTCATAAGGCTTTTCTATTTCTATTTTTTCTGTTACTTCTTCACAGTCATTTAAACCAAAAACTGAAAGTAGTTTATTTCTACTGTAAATTATATCTTCTTTTTCAATAAATTTTACATTTTCAGCAAAAGCTAAAAGTTTTTCTATCTCTACATAAATATTTATATTTTCCATATTAGCATTCTCCTATTTTTCTTGAACCGTCACCAACATTAGCAACATAGAAATCAGCTTTTAATCCTGTTTCTTTAGTATATTTTTCTCCAACATTTTTTATAAATTCATCAATACATTCATTTTTAACAAGACTTACTGCACAACCTCCAAAACCTGCTCCAGTCATTCTTGCTCCAACAGTTCCCTCTTGTTCCCAAGCAGCACTTACTATTGCATCAAGTTCTTTTCCTGTTACTTCATAATCATCTCTTAAAGACACATGAGATGCATTCATAAGTTTTCCAAAAGCTTCTATATTATTCTCTTTTAAATTTTTAACACTATCAAGAACTCTTACATTTTCAGAAACAGCATGTCTTACTCTTGGTAAAGCTTCTTCTGATTTTATATATTTTTTAACTTCTTCAAAATCTTCCATTGTCATATCACAAAGATAATTTATTTTCTTTCCAGCTTCTTGAATATCTTTTAAAGCTGCTTCACAAGATGATCTTCTTTCATTATATTTAGAATCTGCAAGCCCTCTTCTTTTGTTAGTATTCATTATAACAATTGAAATTCCTTCTAATTTTACAGGAACATAATCATATTCTAATGTATCACAATTAAGAAGTATAGCTTTATCTTCTTTTCCCATTCCAACTGCAAATTGATCCATTATTCCACAACTTACACCTATAAATTTATTTTCTGCCTCTTGTCCAAATTTAACTATATCTATCATAGAAACTTTGTCATTAAGACCAGAAATTTCTCTTAAAACAGTTCCCATAAGAACTTCAAGAGATGCAGAAGATGAAAGTCCTGCTCCATTTGGTATATTTCCAAAGAAGACAATATCTGCTCCGTGCTTTATTTCATATCCATGTCTTATGAAAGCATCAATTACACCTTTACAATAGTCTGCCCATACTTTAGACTTTGTTAATTTTTCTAATGAAAATTCTATTACTCCATTTTTTTCAAAATTCATTGAGTACATTCTGAATACATTATCTTCTCTCTTTCTGCAAACAGCATATGTTCCAAAACTTAGAGCACAAGGAAAAACATATCCTCCATTATAATCAATGTGTTCTCCTATTAAATTAACTCTTCCTGGAGTAAAAAATATTTCTTTTTTTCCTTGCTCTCCAAAAATTTCATTAAATTTTGCAACTACTTGCATTTCAACTGCCATTTTTTGTCCTCCTAATATATCTATTATGTACTTTTATTATACTTTGTGTTATAAAAAAAATGAAATTTTTTAAGAAAAATATGTTAGACTTTGTTAAATAAATTAATAAAGTTTAAATTTTATTAGTCTTTTATTTTGACAAATATGAATAAATATATTAATAATAATAGTAACAGAGATAGGAGTGTTATATGAAACAGAATATAAGGGAAGAAAAAATTCTTAAAATTATTAAAGAAAGAAAAAGTATTTCCCGACTTGAACTAGCTGAAATTTTTGATTTGACACCTGCTCGTATTTCAAAGATAATCAAATCTCTTCTTGACAAAGAGATTATTCTTGAAAAAGATGTTGGAGTATCAACAGGAGGAAGACCACCTGTTATTCTCACAATAAACGAAAAAATATTTGGAGAAATTTTGGGACTAAATCTTGCTCCTAAAAACATTTTCCTTACTGTCGGTCAAGTAAACGGAGAAATAAGCAAAAGAAAAAAATATTCTCTTGAAAAAATTCAAGATGAAGATATTCTAAATTTTATTGAAAAACTTATTGCTAATACTCTAACAGCTGAAAAAAAAATCGGGGTAATTACAATCATTGTTACAGGGTTTGTCAATCGTGAAAAAGGTCTTTCTATAATGTCACCACATTATAAATGGAGAAATCTAAATATAGTAAAACATTTGGAAGAAAAATTTCACATTCCTGTATTACTAGAACATGATGTAAGAGCAATGGCTCTTACTGAACAACAAATTGGAGCATGCAAAGGAATTAATGATTTTGTTATTTTTAACATCTCCGAAGGAATAGGAACATGTTCATGTATTGATGGTAATATATATAGAGGTTTTAACTCTATGGCAGGAGAAATGGGACATATTGTTATTAATACTAATAGTATTAGAAAATGTTCTTGTGGAAAAAGAGGATGTCTTGAAGCAGAATCATCAAATACTGCTATTATAAATAGAATTACATCTGATATAAAAATTGGAAAATATAGTATGTTAAAAGATATACTATCCAAAAAAGGTTTTCTAGATATAAACGATATTCTCTTAGGAGTAAAAAAACGTGATTTTCTTGCTATACAAGTTACAAATGAAGCCATTGAATACATTGCTCAAGGGTTAAATATTTTACTTTCAATTATTGACCCTGAAAAAATAATTCTTGTAGGTGATATATTTACCAGCAAGTTCTTAATGGATACTCTTAAGTTTGAACTTAATAAATTTTCTTTGGAATTTCAAAAATGTATTATAGAACCAACCAAATTAGGAGATGAACTATTTTATTATGCTCCTATTAGTGTGGTAATAAAAAACATTTTTGAAAATAAGAATTTTACTAAAAAGTACATAAATAAACTGGGAGGTTCCTATGATTTCAATTGATGTAAAAAATTGGGGAGTTACAAAAAATAACGAAGAAGTATATTGTTATACTTTAAAAAATGAATTTTTAGAAGTAAGCATTTTAAATTATGGTGGAATTATTCAAAAAATAATGATGCCAGATAAAAATGGAAAATTTGAAAATATAGTTCTTGGTTTTGACGATATAAAAGGATATGAAGAACGTTCTCCACATTTTGGAGCTATTGTAGGAAGAACTGCTGGAAGAATAAAAAAAGGAGAACTTCCTATAAATGGTACTCTTTATAAACTTGAAATTAATAACTGTGGTAATAATCTTCACGGTTATCCAGAATTTTATGGTCAAAAAATATGGAACTGTACTCTTAAAGAAGAGGGAGAAAAAGCTATACTAATTTTAAAAAGAACTTCTCCTCATCTTGAAGCAGGTTATCCAGGAAATGTAGATTTTACAATTAAATATATACTTGAAAAAAATAATTTAACATTAGAATACGAAGGTATTCCTGATAGAGATACTTACATTAGTCTTACAAATCACACTTATTTTAATTTAAGTGGAAATTATAAAAAGGACATTGGCAATCAAAAAATTACACTATTTTCTGATGAGTATTTAGAAGTTGATGAAGAAACTCTTCCAATAAAAATTTCAAAAACAGATAATACAGTTTTTGATTTAAGAAATGGAAGATACTTTAATGAAGTTTTTAATTCAAATGAAGCACAAGTAAAAATTGTTAACCAAGGTATTGACCATCCATTTGTACTTTCACATAAAGAAAAAATTGATGCAAGATGCATTGATGAAGAAAGTGGTAGAATACTAGAAATGATAACTGATCAACCAGCTACTGTAATTTATACAGGAAATTGGCTTGATGAAGTTGGTAATATTTCTGGAAATATCAAATGTAAAAAACATTTTGGTTTCTGTCTTGAAACTCAAGATTACCCTGATGTACTTAAGTTTATTCCTGAAAAAGGCAAGATTTACAATGAAAATAAAAAATATTATCAAAAAACAACCTTTATTTTCAAATAGTTTGTTAAATAATAAAAAAAAGTGTATTGACAAAAGACAAATTTAAAAGTATATTAAAAGAGAAAGAATTAAATTTTAATTTAAATATACTAAAAAATTAGAATTTTAACAGTTTATAAAATTTGTAAACATTAAAATAAAAATAGGTATATTAAAAAACTTAGGAGGTAATTTTTTATGAAAAAAGCTAGTATTTTTTTAGGAGCAGTTATCTTAGCAGCAGGACTTGTTGGTTGTGGTGGAGAAAAAGCTAAAGAAGAAGCTAAAGCACCAGAAAAATTAAGAGTTGGTCTTACTGCATATAAATATGACGACAACTTTATCGCTTTATTTAGACAAGTAGTAAGCGACGAAGCAGCTAAAGTTGCTGACAAAGTTGATTTACAAATGAACGACTCTCAAAACAGTCAAACTACTCAAAACGATCAAATTGATGTTATGTTATCAAAAGGTGTTGACTCTCTAGCAATCAACCTTGTTGACCCAGCATCAGGAGCAACAGTTTTAGAAAAAATAAAAGCTGAAAATGTACCAGTTGTATTCTATAATAAAAGACCTGAACAATCTGTTATAGATTCTTATGACAAAGCATATTATGTAGGAATTGACCCTAATGCTCAAGGTATAGCACAAGGAGAATTAATCGCTAAGTTATGGAAAGAAAATCCAGCTCTTGACCTTAACAAAGACGGAGTTATCCAATACGTTATGTTAAAAGGAGAACCTGGACATCCAGATGCAGAAGCAAGAACAATTTATTCTGTAAAAACTCTTAATGAAATAGGAATACCTACAGAAGAACTTCACTTAGACGCTGCTCTTTGGGATACTGCAATGGCAAAAGATAAAATGGATGCTTGGTTATCAGGACCTAACGGAGATAAAATAGAAGTTATCATCTGTAACAATGATGGAATGGCTCTAGGAGCTATCGAATCTATGAAAGCATTCGGAAAAGCTTTACCAGTATTTGGTGTTGACGCTTTACCAGAAGCTCTTGTAAAAATTGAAGCAGGAGAAATGGCAGGAACAGTTCTTAACGATGCTAAAGGACAAGGAACTGCTACATTCCAAATCGCTGTTAACTTAGCAGCTGGAAAAGAAGCAACAGAAGGAACTGATTTAGTTCTTGAAAATAAAGTTCTACTAGTTCCAAGTATCGGAATTGATAAATCTAATGTAGCTCAATTCAAATAATTATTCATAAATGAACTGATATTTAGAGAGAGTGTAAACATTTCACTCTCTCTTTTGTTAAGGAAAAAGGCAAAGGAGATAACATGGAAAACACAAACTTATTGGTAATGGATAATATTTCTAAAGAGTTTCCAGGTGTAAAGGCTCTTGATGGTGTTAATCTTAAAGTAAGACCTCACAGTGTTCACGCTCTTATGGGAGAGAATGGAGCTGGAAAATCAACTCTTATGAAATGTTTATTCGGAATATATAAAAAAGATACTGGTAAAATTCTTTTAGATGGAAAAGAAATTAACTTTACATCTGCAAAAGAAGCTCTTGATAATGGAGTCTCAATGGTTCACCAAGAATTAAACCAAGTAACTCAAAGAAATGTACTTGATAATATATGGCTTGGAAGATTCCCTATGAAGGGTATGTTTGTTGATGAGAAAAAAATGTATGATAATACTGTTGCAATTTTTAAAGATTTAGATATAGATGTTGATCCTCGTTTAAAAGTTGCTGACTTATCAGTATCACAAAGACAAATGATAGAAATTGCTAAAGCTGTTTCTTATAATTCAAAAATTATAGTTATGGATGAGCCTACTTCATCTCTTACTGAAAACGAAGTTAAACATCTATTCAAAATTATAACTAAATTAAGAGATAAAGGTTGTGGAATAATTTATATTTCTCATAAAATGGAAGAAATCAAAGAAATTTGTGATGATATTACAATAATGAGAGATGGTAAATGGGTTGCAACAGATTCTGTTAAAGAACTTACAACAGATCAAATTATAAATATGATGGTTGGAAGAGATTTAACAAATCGTTTCCCTCCAAAAGACAACGAAGTAAAAGAAGTTATTCTTAAAGTAGAAAATCTTTCAGCTCTTCACCAACCTTCTTTAAAAGAAGCTACTTTTGAACTTCATAAAGGAGAAATTCTTGGAGTTGCTGGACTTGTTGGTTCAAAAAGAACAGATATAGTTGAAACTTTATTTGGAATAAGAGAAAAAGCAACTGGAAAAATTATTTTAAATGGAAAAGAAGTTCAAAATAAAACTCCAGGAGAAGCTATTAGAAATGGATTTGCTCTTGTTACAGAAGAGAGAAGAGCAACTGGAATATTCAGTATGCTTGATATAAAAGTAAACTCTATTGTATCAAATATAGATAGTTATAAATCTAAATTATTTGGTCTTCTTAATAATAAAAAAATGGTAGAAGATACTAAATGGGTTATTGATAGTATGAGAGTTAAAACTCCTTCTCAATCAACTCAAATAGGAACTCTTTCTGGAGGAAACCAACAAAAAGTAATTTTAGGTAGATGGCTTTTAACTGAGCCAGATGTTCTAATGCTTGATGAACCTACAAGAGGTATTGACGTTGGTGCTAAATATGAAATCTATCAACTTATGATAGAACTTGCTAAAAAAGATAAAGGAATTATAATGATTTCTTCAGAAATGCCTGAACTTTTAGGAGTTACTGATAGAATTCTTGTAATGAGTAATGGTAGGGTTGCTGGTATTGTTAATACAAAAGAAACTACACAAGAAGAAATTTTAGCTCTTTCTGCTAAATATCTATAAATTATGAAATGATAAGGAGAAAAATTATGCTTTTACCAAGAACAAAAGAAGGAAATATTGATATTAAAAAAGCCTTAATACAATCAGGATTATATTTAGTTTTATTTGCCATGTTAATTCTTATAGTTATAAAAGAACCATCTTTCTTAAGTATAAGAAACTTTAGAAATATTTTAACACAATCTTCTGTAAGAGCAATCATCGCTCTTGGAGTTGCTGGTCTTATTGTTACAACTGGTACTGACCTTTCAGCTGGTAGACAAGTTGGATTTGCTGCAGTTATTTCTGCTACTTTATTACAAGCTACTACAAATGTAAATAAAGTATTCCCAGAACTTGGACAAATACCTATTTTTGTTGTAATTTTAGCTGTAATCGTTGTTGGTGGATTAGTTGGAGCATTTAATGGTGCTGTTGTTGCTCTTTTAAATCTTCATCCATTCATCGTTACTATGGGTTCTATGACAATTATTTATGGATTAAACTCATTATATTATGACTATGTTGGTGGATCTCCTATTTCTGGATTTGATATAAGATATACTAGATTTGCTCAAGGAGCTTTCCATATAGCAGGATTTAGAATTCCATATCTAATTATATATGCAGCTATCTGTACTTTCATTATGTGGATTTTATGGAACAAAACAAAATTTGGTAAAAACTTATTTGCTGTTGGAGGAAACCCAGAAGCTGCAAGAGTATCTGGAGTAAGCGTAGTTAAAACATTAATTATAATTTATGCTCTTTCTGGGGTATTCTATGCATTTGGTGGATTCCTTGAAGCTGGACGTATTGGTTCTGCTACAAATAACTTAGGATTCATGTATGAAATGGACGCTATCGCAGCTTGTGTTATTGGTGGAGTTTCATTCTATGGAGGAGTTGGAAGAATATCTGGAGTTATTACAGGAGTTATTATTCTAACAGTTATCAACTATGGATTAACTTATGTTGGAGTTAGCCCATACTGGCAATATATCATAAAAGGAGCAATCATTATAGTTGCTGTTGCCTTTGACTCAATGAAATATTCAAAGAAAAATTAATACCTATAATTTAATGTATTTTTTTAAAATTGTTTATAAAAATTATGTTGGCTACTATGTGGCTACATAAATTTATAAAATCTTATCATAAAAAAAGACCTCATAAAAAACAGGGAGATTTCTTCTCCCTGTTTTTTTGGTTTTTTGTTAAATAGTGTTGATAAAAAATTTTTAAATTTATTTAAAAGTATAAAGAGTATATTTGAAAATTTTATTACAGTTTAGTATAATTAGATTAATATAATTAAAATTGTGATTCTTTATTTATAAGGAG
>SAMEA104404100__coassemble_3417_pt1 | contig 10544 bp, 10 predicted proteins | sample SAMEA104404100__metabat2_low_PE_012 | metagenome-assembled genome bin SAMEA104404100 (sample SAMEA104404100) | Balaenoptera acutorostrata
TCTAATTTAACATTTCTTGAATATATGCCAAAACGTTTAATCATTTTAAAATGTTACTCAGCTTTTTTTATAAAATTATAATTTATTTTAAAACTTTATCTCTTTTTGAATAATATTTATAAATTAGTAATGATAATATACAAGTCATTAATTCAGAAATAGTAAAAGAAATCCAAACTCCTTCTAAATAAAAAATTTTGCCTAAAATAAAAGCCAAAGGAATAAGAAATATAAATTGTCGTAAAAAAGTTATAAGAAAAGAAATAAATCCTTTTCCAATGGCTTGAAATAAACAGGTAAATATAAAACAAATACTTCCAAAAATAAAGCTTAAACTGATAATTTTTAATGCAGGTACACCAATATTTATCATTTCTAATGAGGTATTAAAAAGATTTAAAATATTTTTAGGAAAAAACCAAAAAATAATTGTTCCTAAAAAATTTATAATAATACAAATTATCATCGAGTAATTAAGTGTTTCAAGAAGTCTTTTTTTATTTTTTGCACCATAATTATATCCCATAATTGGCATAGCTCCTTGAGTAATTCCATTTGTAGGCATATATATAAAAGTTTGTAGTTTATAATAAATACCAAATATAGAAACAGCCAAAGATGAAATTGCAGATAAAATATAATTTATTCCCATAACCATAAAAGATCCCATAGAAATTATAAAAAAAGATGGAATAGCAACACTATATATATTTTTTATTATATCTGTATTCCATTTGAAATTTTTTAAATTAATTTTTATTTCTTGTTTTTTATATAATAAAACATAAAAAGAACATAATAAAGCTATTGATTGTCCACAAATAGTAGCAATAGCAGCTCCTTTTATTCCTAGTTTTGGAAAACCAAAATAGCCATAAATCATAATGGGATCTAAAATAATATTAGTACCTGCTCCAATCATTTGAAGAAACATAGGAGTAAGAGTATTTCCAGTTGCTTGAAGAATTTTTTCTATATTAATATGTGTAATTATTCCAAAACTTAAAAATGTGACTATATATGTATAACTCGAAGTCATGTTTAAAATTTCCATGTTTTTAGTAAAAATATAAAAAAAAGGTTTTATAAAGATAATTCCTAAGATAGATAGAAAAACATAATGAATAAAAGAAAGAATAATACTGTGTAAAGCAGCATTATTAGCTAAAATAAAATTTTTTTCTCCAAGTTGTCTTGAAATATAAGAATTAACTCCAACTCCAGAACCAACAGCTAAAGCAACAATAAGAATTTGAATTGGGAAAGCGAGAGAAATAGCTGTAAGAGCATTATTTCCTAATTTGGCAACAAAAATAGAGTCAACAATATTATAAAGAGAACTAGTTAGCATAGATATTGTAGGTGGAAGAGACATTGAAATAAGAAGAGGTATAATTTTATGAGTACCCATTTTATTTTCTTGAAAATTCATAGTAACCCCCATAAAAAATTAATATGTTTAAGCTAAATATAGCACAGTATATAAAAACAATCAATATCATAATAAAATTTTGTTTTAAAATAGATAGAAAAATATATAAAAAGTGATAAGAGATGGTTTTTGGTTGTCTATGTTGAAATACACTATATTATATTATATAATAATATAAAAAATTATTTTTAAAATTAAATATTAGGGAAGGTATAATATCAATGATGAATAAAATAGAACAACTTACTAATGGCATGAAAAAGATTCCAAGATGTGTGTCTATATATAATAAGTTGTTTGAAATGATAAAAAATGGTGAATTTATGGAAGAAAGTAGATTGCCAACAGAACCAGAATTAGCAAAAGTAATGGGAGTAAGTCGTACAACTTTAAGACAAGCTTTAGCTCTTCTTCAAGAAGATGGAATAATAAAAAATATTCATGGAAAAGGAAATTTTATAATAAAATCAGGAATAAAATTAGAAAAAGGTTTAGAAAATTTAAATCATCCAATATACTCATCAATTTTAGAAGAGATAGATGAAGTAGAAATAGAATTTAAAATAGAACCATCATCAGATTATACAATAAAAGTCCTTGAAAGAAAGACACCAGTAGTTATTTTTGTAGACAGATGGTACAAATCAAAAGGTAGAGCGATTGCTTATACACTTTCAATAATACCTGTAGAAACTATTTCTGAAGAAGGAATAGAGCTTTCAGATAAAAATCAATTATTGGAATATATTGATAAAATTATTTATCAAAAAGCAAAACATTCATCTTTAAAACTTAATTTTTCAGAATCTGGAAATATATCAGCAATGAAGTATGTTATTTCTGAAAGTGAGAAATTTTATCTTTTAGCAGAAATAATTCATATTAAAAATAAATATCCTGTTTTATATAATAAACATTATATACCTGTTGAAATTGGAAATATAGTAATAGATAGGAGATTAAAATAAGTATAAAAAAGTCAAAATATAGAAAAATATTTTGACTTTTTTAATAAAACTATTTTATTTATTAGTGCTTAAAAAAGAAATTGACACAGAAATAAATAGCATGATAACATACAATAGTATACAAGTGGATAAACAACAACAAAATTGATTAGACAATTAAAAATATGGAGGTAACGATTATGAAATATGCAGAAGAAGGTTTACAATATCATATTGGATTAAGAAGAGGAGATATAGGTAAATATGTAATTTTACCTGGAGATCCAAAACGTTGTGAAAAAATAGCAAAACATTTTGACAATGCTGAACTTATAGCTGATAGTAGAGAATATGTTACTTATACTGGATATTTAGATGGAGTAAAAGTAAGTGTTACTTCTACAGGAATAGGAGGTCCCTCTGCTTCTATTGCTCTTGAAGAACTTGTAAGATGTGGAGCTGATACATTTTTAAGAGTAGGAACTTGTGGAGGAATGCAACCAGAAATTATGGGTGGAGATGTTGTTATTGCAACAGGTGCTATTCGTATGGAAGGGACAAGTAAAGAATATGCTCCAATAGAGTATCCTGCAGTAGCAAATTTAGATATAACAAATGCTTTAGTAAAAGCAGCTAAAGATTTAAAAGAGACATATCATATTGGTGTTGTTCAATGTAAAGATGCTTTTTATGGACAACATGAGCCTTCAACAAAACCAGTAAGTTATGAACTTGAAAATAAATGGGAAGCATGGAAAAGAATGGGATGTAAAGCATCAGAAATGGAATCAGCGGCTTTATTTATAGTAGGAAGTTATTTAAATGTTCGTGTTGGTTCATCTTTCTTAGTAGTGGCAAATCAAGAAAGAGAAAAACTTGGACTTGAAAATCCAGTAGTTCATGATACAGAAAAAGCAATTAAAATAACAATTGAAGCAATTCGTAATTTAATAAAATCGGATAAAAAAATATAAATTAATAAAAAATAGGAGAGAGAAGAATATGAGATCTGTTATAAATATTTTAGGTATTATAATACTATTAGGAGCGATGCTTGTAATTTCAAAAGACAGAAAAGCTATAAAAAAAGAAATAATTTTAAAAGCAATGGCTGTGCAATTTATAATTGCATTTTTACTAGTGAAGTTTCCATTAGGAAAATTAGTAGTATCAAAGGTTTCTGATATAGTAACTCAAGTTCTAGATTATGGAAAAAATGGAGTATCATTTGTATTTGGAAGCCTTGGATTTGCAGGTGCTCCTACAGGATTTATTTTTGCAACTCAAGTTTTAGGAAATATAATATTTTTATCATCACTTGTAGGTGCTTTATATTATCTTGGAATTTTAGGATTTATAGTAAAAGTAATAGGTAAAGGTGTTGGAAAAATTTTAGGAACATCACAAGTTGAAAGCTTTGTTGCTGTTGCTAATATGTTTCTTGGACAAACTGAAAGTCCTATACTTGTAAGTAAATATCTTGGAGTTATGACAGAAAGTGAAATTATGGTTGTTCTTGTTTCTGGAATGGGAAGTATGTCTGCTACCATAATAGGTGGATATGTTGCTCTTGGAATTCCTATGGAACATCTTTTAATAGCAAGTACTCTTGTCCCAATGGGAAGTATAGCTGTTTCTAAAATAATTTATCCTGAAATAGATATGGCAAAAAATGTAGAAGAAATAAGTATGGATAATAAAGGAGATAATGAAAATCTTATTGGTGCAGTAACAGAAGGTGCTATGAATGGGATGAATTCAGCAATGGCAATAGGAGCTTCTCTTATAGCAATAATAGGACTTGTTGCTCTTGTAAATGGAATTCTTGGTGGAATTGGAGGACTCGTAGGAATAGATTCTTTAAGTCTTGAAAAAATATTTTCTTATGTATTTTCACCATTAGGATTTATAATGGGACTTACTGGAGACGAGATTCTTCTTGCTGGGCAACTTTTAGGAAGTAAACTTGTACTTAATGAATTTGTAGCATTCCAACAGTTAGGACAAGTTATTCAAAGTCTTGGTGATAGAACAGCTCTTATTCTTTCAATTTCTCTTGCAGGTTTTGCTAATATTTCAAGTATGGGAATATGTATTGCAGGTATAGCGGCTCTTTGCCCTGAAAAAAGAGGAGTACTCTCAAGACTTGTATTTAAAGCAATGATAGGAGGATTTGTAGTAAGTGTTCTTAGTGCAATGATAGTTGGATTTATTACAATGTTTTAATATTAATTAGGAGAATAGATGGAAAAATATACAGAATTATTAAAAAATGCATATGAAGCAATGGAAAATGCTTATGCCCCATATTCAAATTTTTATGTAGGTGCATGTGTAAAAACAAAAGATGGAAAATATCATAAGGGAGCAAATATTGAAAATGCATCTTATGGACTTACAAATTGTGCAGAGAGAAGTGCTCTTTTTCATATATATTCATTAGGTTATCGTAAAGAAGATATTGAATGTATGGCAATAGTAGGACAAGGGAATACTCTTATAACTCCTTGTGGAGCATGTAGACAAGTATTAGTTGAACTTTTAAAAAGAGATACTCCAATAGTTCTTGGAACTAATGAAAAGATCTTAGTAACAAATATAGAAGAATTAATGCCTATGGCATTTACAAATGAAAGTTTATAAAAATTAAGGAGGACGAAATATGCCAACACCACATAATCAAGCTAAAATTGGAGAAATAGCAAAAAATGTATTAATGCCAGGAGATCCTTTAAGAGCAAAATTTATAGCTGATACATTTCTTACAAATGTAAAACTTGTAAATTCTGTAAGAAATATGCTTGCTTTTACAGGTGAATACAAAGGAAAAGAAATAACAGTAATGGCTTCAGGAATGGGAATGCCATCAATAGGAATTTATTCTTATGAATTATATTCACAATATGGAGTTGAAAATATAGTTCGTGTTGGTTCAGCAGGAGCTTATTCAGATAAATTAGATTTATTTGACGTTGTTCTTGCAGAAAGTGCTTGGAGTGAAACATCTTTTGCAAAGACACAAAATGGATATGATAAAGATGTAACTTACCCAAACGAAGAACTTAATAAAAAAATAATGGAAACAGCTAAAAAATTAGATATTTCAGTTCATGTAGATAGAATTCATTCAAGTGATGTATTTTATACAGAAAATAATGTAGATGGATATAAAGAAATAAGTGCTAAACATGGTTGTGTTTGTGTTGAGATGGAAAGTTTTGCACTTTTCCATAATGCAAAAGTTCTTGGGAAAAAAGCAGCCTGTCTTTTAACAATATCGGATAGCTTTACTTCTGAGAAAAAAGCAACACCAGAAGAAAGACAAACAGCTTTTATTAATATGATGAAAATTGCTCTTGAAACTTTTTGTTAAGAAAAAGAAGGAGGCATTTTAATGAAAAAATACAAAAGAATATTTATTATAGTAATAGATTCTCTTGGAATAGGTGCTATGGATGATGCTAAAAAGTTTGGAGATATAAATGTTGATACACTTGGTCATATTTCTGAGAGTGTAGAAAAATTTAATATTCCGAATCTTCAAAAATTAGGATTGGCTAATCTTCATTCTATGAAAAATGTAAGTCCTATTGAAAAACCTCTTGGTTATTTTATGGAAATGAATGAAACAAGTGTAGGAAAGGATACTATGACAGGTCATTGGGAAATGATGGGGCTTAATATAGATAAACCTTTTAAAACCTTTACAGAAACAGGATTTCCTAAAGAACTTATAGATAAACTTGAAGAAAGAACAGGACATAAAGTAATAGGAAATAAAAGTGCAAGTGGAACAGAAATTTTAGATGAACTTGCAGAAGAAGAAATAGCAACAGGAAATATGATAGTTTATACTTCAGCAGATTCTGTTCTTCAAATTTGTGGAAATGAAGAAACTTTTGGACTAGATGAACTTTATAGATGTTGTGAAATTGCTAGAGAACTTACTCTTAAAGATGAGTGGAAAGTTGGAAGAATTATAGCAAGACCTTATATTGGTAAGAAAAAAGGTGAATTTAAACGTACGAGTAATCGTCATGACTATGCTTTAAAACCATATGGAAGAACAGCTTTAAATGTGCTTAAAGATAATAATTTTGATGTTATTTCTGTTGGAAAAATAAATGATATTTTTGATACAGAAGGAATAACAGAAGCTCATAAATCAAAAAGTTCTGTTCATGGAATGGAGCAAACAATAGAAATAGCAGAAAAAGATTTTACAGGTCTTTGTTTTGTAAATCTTGTTGATTTTGACGCTCTTTGGGGACATAGAAGAAACCCTAAAGGATATGCAGAAGAACTTGAAAAATTTGATGTGAAACTTGGTGAACTTTTAGAAAAACTTAATCAAAATGATCTTTTAATTATAACAGCAGATCATGGAAATGATCCAACATACACAGGAACAGATCATACAAGAGAAAGAGTTCCATTTATAGCTTACTCACCTTCAATGAAAGGAAATGGAAAGCTAGAAAGAGCTTCAACATTTGCTGTTATTGGAGCAACTATTGTAGATAATTTTAATTTAAAAATGCCTGAAAATACAATAGGAACTTCGGTTCTTAATAAACTTATTTAAAATATTTGAAGTTAAAGGAGAAAAAATGGATAGAGAAAAAATATTTGCAGCTGTTGACCATACACTTCTAGGTCAAACTGCAACTTGGGAAGAAATAAAAGTAATATTAGATGATGCAATAAATTATAAAGCAGCTTCAGCATGTATTCCAGCTTCTTATGTAAAACAATCTAAAGAGTATGTAGGAGATAAACTTCCTATTTGTACAGTAATTGGTTTTCCAAATGGATATAGTACAACAGCAGTAAAAGTTTTTGAAACAAAAGATGCTATAGAAAATGGTGCTGATGAAATTGATATGGTTATTAATATTGGATTAGTAAAAGATAAAAAATACAATTTAGTAAAAGAAGAAATAGAAAAAATTCATGAAGCATGTAATGGAAAAATTTTAAAAGTTATAATAGAAACTTGTCTTTTAACAGAAGAAGAAAAAATTGAAATGTGTAAAGTTGTAACAGAATCTGGAGCTGAATATATAAAAACTTCAACAGGATTTTCAACTGGTGGAGCAACATTTGATGATGTAGCTCTTATGAAAAAATATGTAGGAGCTAATGTAAAAATAAAAGCAGCAGGTGGAATTTCATCATTTGATGATGCTGCTAAATTTATGGAACTTGGAGCAGAGAGATTAGGGACAAGTAGACTTGTGAAAATAGCAAAAGCAGGAAAACCTGTAAATGATAATTCATATTAAAAATCATTAAATAAAAAGGATTGTTTATACAATCCTTTTTATTTTTTCTCTTTTATAAAAAGTTGAACCCAATAAACATCTCCTTTAGAATTTATTGCTTTTCCAACTCCAATTTGAGTAAATTTTTTATTTAAAATATTTGCTCTATGCCCAGAAGAATTAAGCCATGCTTTCATAACATCATCAGGAGTTTTCCAATTCCTTGCAATATTTTCACCAACTGCTAAATATTCAATATTAGCTTCCTTAATAAGATCAGAAAAAGAATTATAACCTCCAGCAGTATGACTTAAATTATTTTCTTTTGCCATAATTTTTGCTTTTTTATCAGCTAGAATATTAAGTTTTTTATTTTCTTTAAGAACAGGAAGATTTTTTTCTATTCTTACTTTATTAACCATTTTTATTATATCTTTTTTTTCAGATCTATCAGAAGAAAAAGAAGTAATAGAAAAGATAAATAAAAATATTAACATAAAAAATCTAAAAAAAGTTATTTTTAATTTCATAAAAACTTACCTCCTTAAATAAAACTTTTATTTTGCCATTTTTTACTTTTCCATCTCCACATCATGATAATTCCTCTTGCCCATTCGTCAGCTGCATTTGCAATCCAAATTCCAAGAAGTCCGTAACCAAGTTTCATTCCAAAAATCCATGAAAGTAAAACAGCTACAAAAAATACTGAACCAACCCCAGCAATCATAGGGAATTTAATATCTCCAGCAGCATGAAGACTATTTATAAGAACTATATTAAAAGTTCTTCCTACTTCTAAAAGTAAAATACATTTAAAAGTTTTTATTGCAACATTAATAACTTCAGGATTAGTAGTAAAAAATCTCATAACAGGAATTTTAAAAATAGTAATTATAAGAGAAATAGTTCCTACAAGGATAAGAGATATTTTTAAACTTCTTATAGCAGTATTATATGCTTTTTTATATTCATGGGCACCAACATAATGTCCAACAAGAATAGCAGAACTATGACCAGATGCAATAGAAAAAGTCATAATAAGTGTGGAAATAAGCATAAGATATGTTCTTGCAGTAATACTTGCAATTCCCATAGTATTAACCATAGACATAATAATAAGTTGTCCAATATTCCATGCAACATTTTCTCCAGCAGTTGGAATTCCTATTCCAAGAATATTTTTTATAATTTTAAAACGAATAGGTTTATAAAGTTTTTTACTAAAATTAAAATGACAATAAGATTTCATAACTAAAATAGCAATGATACATCCTATAAATCTTGATGCTACAGTAGAAATACCAACACCTGTTGCTCCAAGAATAGGTGCTCCAAACCATCCAAAGATAAACATTCCATTTCCAATAACATTTAGAATATTAATTCCTACATTAATAAAAAGATTTTGTTTTGTATATCCAAAACTTTTCATTACAGCTCCACATGTAAGAGTTAATGCTTGGAAAACACATAAACCACCTACAAGTTTAAAATAAGTTCTTCCAATATCTATAAGTTTTTCAGGAAGTTGTATAGCTTTCATAATTGATTCTGAAAAAATAATATATCCAGCTCCAATAAGAAGACCAAATATAAGATTCATAAGAAGTGAAGTAGCTATAACTTCTTTTATTTTAATATTTTTTTTTGCTCCAATAAATTGAGCAGTAAGTATACTTGTTCCTAGACAAATAAAACCAAAAATAGAGTTTTGTATAAGTAAAACTTGGCTTATTCCTCCAACAGCTCCAACAGCATCATCACTAAATTTTCCAAGCATATATGTATCAACATTACCAACTATATTAACGAGAAGTAGTTCTAAAAAAATAGGAATAGCAAGTGCTAAAAAAGATTTTTCTTTAATTTTAATCCCCCCCTTAAGAAGTTAAAGAATTTTTATAATGTATTTTATATTAAATTATTAAAAAAAGCTAGTTTAAAAATGAAAACAGAACTGCTTTATGAAGCAGTTCTGTTTTTCTTATAATTCATTAGAGGGAGATTTTATTATTTACACTTAAGACTCCCTTATATAAAAAAAAGTTTAAAAATTTTTTAATTTTGAAGAAATCCAATTAATAAAAGAATTCTTGCTATTCCATAGATAACAGGAAAAGTAATAATAGTTCTAAGAATAAAGAATTTTAAAGCATCCCAAAATGTAAATCCTATTTTTGAAGCAACTAAAATCATACCTGTTTCACTAAGGAAAATAAGTTGCGCAAAAGAAAGAGTTCCAATAACAAATCTAGCCATATCACTTTTAACACTTTCAATAAGAAGAGAAGGAAGATACATATCAGAAAATCCAACTATCATTGAAGGAGCCATACTTGTAGAAACTTCTTTTGAAAATCCTAAAAATTGTAAAATTGGAATTAAAGGCATAGATATAATTTTAAATATATTTGTATATTCAGCAATAATAAGTCCAGTAGTACCCATAAACATAATAACAGGAATAAAAGTTATATATAAAACAGCAACTTTTTTTATTGAATCGATAATAACTTCTATTTCTTTTGTTTTTTCAGCAGCAGCAGCAGCTTTTTTAAGTGCAAGTGAAAAAGAAACTATATCTTTTTCTTCAACTTTTCCAGAAATATAATATTCATCTTTAAATTTCTTTAAAGGAAGTCTTGCAATAATAATTCCAGCAATAACTGTTGAGATTGCAATAGTACTATAAAAAATAATAAAAATAGAAGAAAATTTTAAGAAATCTGCAACAACAGCAGCAAAAGATATACCAACAATTGAAAATGAAGTTGCAATTACAACTGCTTCTCTTTGAGTATAATATCCTTTTTGATATTGTTGATCAGTAACAACAATTCCAATAGTTCCATCTCCTAAAAAAGATGCAATAGCATCAACAGCTGCATATCCAGGAACTTT
>SAMEA104404100__coassemble_3418_pt1 | contig 10537 bp, 10 predicted proteins | sample SAMEA104404100__metabat2_low_PE_012 | metagenome-assembled genome bin SAMEA104404100 (sample SAMEA104404100) | Balaenoptera acutorostrata
TTTTCTTTCAAATCTTTTATCATATTTATCTCCTAAATTAATAAAAATATTTTCTGATATGCTCTGCTATTTTTTTAGCCATTATTTTTTGATTTGTTTTATTTGTCATTTTTCTATGATCTTCTGGATTTCTAATAAATCCAAGTTCAATAAGAATACCAGGACTACTTATTCCTCTTAAAACAGCAAAGTTTGCACCATGTATTCCTCTATCTTTCATCTTCATTCTAGCTGATAAATCTTTATTAAGTTTTTCAGCAAGTTTTATTGATTTTTCTTGATTTTTATTATATGCAATCTGTCCCATTATTTGAACAATGCTATTAGAATCTTCTCCGTATTTTGCTCCAACACTGTTTTCAAATTCAGCAATTCTTTCAGCATAAGGAGATGATTTTTTTGAAAAATAAAAAATTTCCATACCATTTAGTTTTGAATTTTCAGCAGAATTTATATGAATACTTACAAAAAGATCAGCACCAATACCATTTGAAATTTTACTTCTATTTGTAAGAGTTATAAATTCATCAGTGTCTCTTGTCATAACAACATTAAAATCTTTTTTTAATTCATCTCTTAAATATTTTCCAACAGCAAGAGCTATATCTTTTTCTCTAGTTCCAGTTGTTCCAATAGCTCCAGGATCTTTTCCACCATGTCCTGGATCAATAACAACTGTATATTGTTTATTTTGAGCATTTTTAGAAAAATCAATTACAACTCTATTAGGGTTTTTTCTTAGAGAAACTTTATGAAAAATATTTTTATTAAAAGTTACAAAATATCCACTAGATGTCCCATAACCTACTTTTTGAATTTTATCAACATATTTTGGAAGTTCATTTTTTAAATTTTTGTCATTTGAAGATTCAGTGTCTCCAATATCTAAGAAAAGAAGTCTGTTATATTCATCATAATCTGTGGAATAAATAGGAGTATCTTCACTTAAATCAAAAACTAATTGTGGAGGATATTTATTAAATCTTACTTTTTCTACAACAGATCCGAATGAAAAAATTACCATTACAAAAAATAGAAGTAATGTAATTATTTTTTTGTGCATTTTTAATTTCCTCCTAATTATTCCATAAATTACAAAAAAGAGGACAACATTAAATAAATTCTTCAAGCTGTCCTCTTTAATTTTTATTTAACTATTTTAAAACTACTGCTACTGCTGATTTTCTTATAGTAAGATTAACACCTTTATCAACTTTTATTTGAATATAATCTTCTTGGATAGAACTAATAGTTCCTTTAATTCCACCGATAGTAACTATTTCATTTCCTTCTTTAAGAGAATCAAACATTTCTTTTTGTTTTTTTTGTTTCTTTTTGTTTGGTAATATCATAAAGAAATAAATAATAGCAATCCAAACAGCTATCATTATGAAAGTACCATATTTAGCCAATATTTCATTCATGTCTTTATATTCCTCCTAGAAATTTTTATGATTTTTTCAATTTAAAGTATACCACAGGCACAAGTATTTTTCAATGCTTGATTAGTTACTAATATTATCTAAAAAAATCTCTTAATTTTTCTAAGAAAGTTTTATTCATTTTATAATTTTTGTCTTTTAGACTTTCATCAAATTTTTGTAGAAGTTCTTTTTGAGTATCATTAAGATTAGTAGGAATTTCTATTATAATTTTCACAAGTTGATCTCCACCTTGGTAACTTCTAGGATTGTTAATTCCTTCACCTTTTAATCTAAATACCTTACCATTTTGAGTTCCAGCAGGTATTTTTATACTTTTCTTACCTCTTAATGTAGGGATATCAACTTCTCCTCCAAGAGTAGCTTTTGCGAAAGTAATAGGAACTTCACAGATAATATCATCATCATGTCTTATAAATAAATCATGTTCTTTTACATGAATAAAGATATATAAGTCTCCATTTGGTCCACCTTCAATACTAGCATCTCCCATTCCACTAAGTCTTAATCTTTGTCCGTCTTCTATACCAATTGGGATTTTAACTGTTTTTTTAACTGTTTCTCTTTCAAGACCAGTACCATTACAATTTTTACATTTCTTTTCAGGAATTTTACCTTTTCCTTTACATTTATCACATTCTTCAATGCTTTGGAAATCTCCAAATACAGTTCTTTGAGTAACTTTAATTTTTCCTTTACCATTACATTTATCACAAGTTTTCATGTTACTATTAGGTTCAGCTCCAGAACCATTACATGTTTTACATTTTGCTTGTCTTCTATAATTAATTTCTTTTTCAACACCATTAGCAACTTCTTCAAGAGTAAGAGTAATGTCAACTCTTAAATCAGCACCAGGTTCTGGTCCTCTTCTTCTAGAACCTCCAAAAGGACTTCCACCACCAAAGAATGAAGAGAAAATATCTTCAGCATTTCCAAATCCTTCAAATCCTCCAAAGCCACCAGCTCCAGCTCCTCCATTTTCAAAAGCAGCATGTCCAAATCTATCATATTTAGATCTTTTATCAGGATCAGAAAGAATTTGATACGCTTCATTTATTTCTTTAAATTTTTCTTCAGCTTCTTTTTTTTCTTTTTCACTAGCATTACTATATTTATCAGGGTGATATTTCATAGCAAGTTTTCTATAAGCTTTTTTTATATCATTTTCACTAGCTGTTTTTTCTACCCCTAAAAGATCATAATAATCTTTTTTGCTCATTTTTATTCCTCCAAACTAATTTTAAATTTAGAAAATAGTAATTTCAATGGCTCTTTTGTATATTTCATTTTTATTTACTTTTTCAATCCCTATTTTTTCCTCTATTTTTCCTGAACAATTATCAAAATCAGCAATTCCATTCCAAGGTTCAAAGCATACATATTCTGCTCCAGGAACATTCCAAAAAGCTATATATTTAAAACCATCATATTTAAGTTCTATTTTTCTATTATCTTTTACATTCTTTAAGTATACTATTTTTGAGTTAGTATTTTCAAATATTATTGCATCGTTAATAAATGTATTTTTATCAAGTTTTAATATTTTACCATTGAATATATTTTCTGCATTTTTTAAAGCAATAAGAGTACCCTCTAAAGATTTTATATTGTCTTTTTCTAGTTTTTCAAATTCAATATAATAATCTGAATAATCCATTCCATTTTTTAAAGGTGTTGAGAAAGCTGGATGTGCTCCAAGAGAGAAGTACATATCATCATTTCCCAAATTTTCAACTTTATATTTAATTTTTAATTTATTATTTTCTAAAATATATTTCATATAGAAATTAAAATCAAAAGGATAAAGTTTTTTAGTTTCTTCATTAGAACTAAATATAAATTCAATGAAGTTGTCTCCTTTATCAAATAATTTATGTTCATAGTCTCTTGCAAATCCATGTCTAAAAGGAAATTCATAAATTTTATTTTTATATGAATATCTATTATTTTTTAAAGCTCCAACAAAAGGAAATAATATAGGAGAAGATTTTGCCCAGAATTTAGGATCTTTTTGCCATACATATTCTTCGTTTGTTTTTAAATTTTTTATTCCTGTAAGTTCAGAGCCAAAACTATTAACTTTAATTTCTAAAAAATTATTTTTTAATATATATTCCATTTATATTCTCCTTTTAAGTATTATTTCTTTCAGGTTAAATAAAATATTTTTTATAAATTAATTTTAAAATATAAAATAATTGGGAATAGAGGGCTGCTCTATTCCCAATTAAACTTTATAACTTAAATGTTATTAATCTACTATTTCAGCATCCTCTATGTCATCATCTTTTTTAGCATTGTTGTTTGCTCCTGCTTGTTGACCAGCTGCACCAGCTTGTTGTTTTGCTTGAGCTTCTTTATAAACTTCTTCAGCTAATTTTTGTGCTACTTTTGATAATTTTTCAATTGCTGCTTCAATAGCTGCTTTATCTTCTTTATCTTTAACTTGTTTTAATTCTTCTAATGCTGCCTCAATTGCTTTCTTTTCTTCTTCTGTTACTTTTCCAGAATGATCTTTTAAAGTGTTTTCAGTAGAAGCAATTAACATATCAGCTTTATTTCTTGTTTCTATTAAATCTTTGAATTTTTTATCTTCAGCTTCATTAGCTTCAGCATCTTTTTTCATTCTTTCAATTTCTTCGCTTGATAAGTTAGTTGAACCAGAAATTGTTACAGTATTTTCTTTACCAGTTCCTAAATCTTTTGCTGATACGTGAACAATACCATTTGCGTCAATATCAAAAGTAACTTCGATTTGAGGGATTCCTCTTGGTGCTGCAGGAATTCCTTCAAGATTGAATTCTCCTAATTTATGGTTGCCTGCAGCTTTTGCTCTTTCACCTTGTAATACATTGATTGTAACTGCAGGTTGGTTATCTACTGCTGTAGAGAATACTTGAGATTTTTTAACTGGGATAGTTGTATTTTTCTCAATAATTCTTGTACAAACTCCTCCAAGAGTTTCAATTCCTAATGATAATGGAGTTACGTCAAGAAGTAATACATCTTTAACATCTCCCATTAAAACTCCACCTTGAATTGCTGCTCCTGCTGCAACTACTTCGTCAGGGTTGATTCCTTTATTTGGTTTTTTACCGAAGTAAGATTCTACCCATTCTTGAACTGAAAGCATTCTTGTTGAACCTCCAACTAGTAATACTTCATCAATGTCAGCAGGTGATAATCCAGCATCAGAAAGAGCTGTTCTTGTAGGTCCTTGAGTTGCTTCAACAAGATCTCTAGTTAAATCATTGAATTTTGCTCTTGTTAATTTCATTTCTAAGTGTTTAGGTCCAGTTGCATCCATAGTGATGAATGGTAATGAAATTTGAGCTTCCATCATTGTTGATAATTCTTTTTTAGCTTTTTCTGCAGCATCTTTTAATCTTTGGTAAGCCATTTTATCATTTCCTAAGTCAATTCCTTGTTCTTTTTTGAACTCAGATACTAACCAGTCAATAATTTTTGCGTCGAAGTCGTCTCCACCTAGGTGGTTGTTTCCTGCAGTTGCAAGAACTTCAATAACTCCATCTGCTATTTCAAGAATAGATACGTCAAATGTACCTCCTCCTAAGTCAAATACTAGAACTTTTTCATCTTTATTTTTATCAAGTCCATAAGCAAGAGCTGCTGCTGTTGGTTCGTTTATTATTCTTTTTACTTCAAGACCTGCAATTGCTCCAGCATCTTTAGTAGCTTGTCTTTGAGCATCTGTAAAGTAAGCAGGAACTGTAATAACAGCTTCTTTAACTTCTTCACCTAAATAAGCTTCAGCATCTTTTTTTAATTTTTTAAGTGTCATTGCAGAAATTTCTTGAGGAGTATAATCTTTTTCATTGATGTGTACTTTATAATCAGAACCCATATGAGTTTTTATTGAAAGTACAGTAGAAGTTGGATTTGTGATTGCTTGTCTTTTTGCAATTTCTCCTACAATTATTTCTCCGTTATCTTTTATATTTACAACTGATGGAGTAGTTCTTGCACCTTCAGCATTTGTTATAATGCTTGCAGAACCTCCTTCCATTACTGCCACACAAGAGTTTGTTGTTCCTAAGTCAATACCTATAATTTTTGCCATTTTCTAGCCTCCTAATGTATCCTTAAAATTAAATTTTTTATTTTTTAAATAAATTAAATAATCTTTTTTTATTATTTTTTACAAACTTTAACCATTGAAGGTCTAATTACTTTACCTTTCATTTTGTAACCTTTTTGAAGTTCCATAATGATTTTATTATCTTCATGATCAGGACTTGCTTCAACCATTACAGCCATATGCTCATGAGGATCAAATTCAGCATTTTCAGTAATTATTTCTTCAACACCTTCAGATTTCATGATATCTTTTAGATTTCCAAGAATGATCTCAACACCTTTTACAAGTCCATCAAAATCTTTTGTTTGAGATGATGAATTAATAGCTCTTTCAAGGTTATCTATTCCATCAAGAAGTTTTGTTACAATTTTTTCTGCTGCATATTTTCTAAGTTCTTCCATTTCTCTTTCTTTTCTTTTTGTAAAGTTTTGGAAGTCAGCTTGTTTTCTCATATATGATTGTTTCCAATCATCAAGCTCAGCTTTTAATTTTTCTATTTCAGCTTTTTGATTAGTCTCCTCTGTAGTTGTTTCTTCTGTTTCATTAGTTTCTGTTTCAGGAGTTTCCATAGTTTCCTTTTCCATTTCCTCATTTAATAAATCTTTATCTTGTTCTGACATTTTTCAACTCCTTATCTTTTTTTATTTGTTTTATCTGATAATAGTTTTTCACTATTTATTACTTTTTCAACTTCACTACTTACATATTGGATTAGTCCCATTGTTTTTGAATATGGCATTCTTTTTGGACCAATTACCCCAATAACACCTTTTGCATCACCTTGTTTATATATAGAATAAACAAAGCTATAATCTTCAAGTCCTTTAATAGGAAGTTCATCACCTAAAATTACATTTACTTTTCCTTCTTCAGGATGTTTTGCTTTTATTATTTCTTCAAAAATTTCTTTAACATCTTTTTTCTTATTAAAAAGTTCTAAGACATCAAGAACATCACTTACATTTTTATCTTTAAATATACTTGATGAGTTATTAACAAAAAGTCTACCTTCTATATCTTGATAAATTTCTTTTTCAATATTAACATATTTTTGATAATTTGTTTTTATGAAGTTTTCAATTTCATAACTTTTTATACTATTAGTTTTAATTTTTTCATTTAATATTTTAGATAATTTTTCAAGTTCTTCTTTTGTTATTCTTTCTTCTAGTTTTATTTTCTTAGTAACAACACTTAAATCTTCTGTAACTATAATAGCAAGAATAATATAATCATCAATGTGAACAAGTTCAATTTTTTTTATTCTTTCTTTTCTATAATCAGGTTCTATTACAATAGAAGCATAAGATGTAAGTCTTGAAAGTAAAGAAGAAGTTTGTTGAAGTATGTTATCAAGTTCATTAACTTTTTTTTCATACTCTGTATTTATTCTATTTTTTTCTTCTCTAGAAAGTTTTTCAATTTTTAAAAGTTCACTTAGATAATATTTATATCCAAGGTCAGTAGGAATTCTTCCTGAAGATGAGTGGGTTTTTTCTATAAAGCCTCTGTCTTCAAGGTCTGACATTACATTCCTTATTGTTGCTGAAGATAAATCAATACTATATCTTTTTACAAGAGTTCTAGAACCAATAGTTTCTCCAAATCTCAAATAAAAATCAATTATAGCATTTAAAACTAATTTTTCTCTGTCTGTCAACATGCCACTCCATCCTCCTGTTAGCACTCGTTACATCAGATTGCTAACCACATACATAATTTACTATAAATTCTTTTTTTTGTCAATAATTTTTTAGCCACATAAAAAAATATATGCTAAAAAAATTATATAAGTTTTTTATTTTAAAAAATATAGAATGATAGCCACATGGAAAATTTTTTCAAAAAAATAATAAGCGAAAAGTTAAATTTTTATTAAAATCTAAACTTTTCGCTATATTTAAAATAATTATTAAATTTTATTCATCAACACCAAGTAATTTTTTTATACCTGTTTTTGGAAGATTTATTATTTCTAAACCTTTTGTTACACCATACATTAAAATTTTTGTTCCATATCCAACATTCTCAGATGTTGTTACCTCTTTGCCTTCATATAAATTTCCATGTTCATTTGTATAATATCTTATTTGTGAATTGTTGTATCCTTCAACATGTTTTTCTAGAAATAAAGGACTATTAACAGAAATTAAATCAAGTTCCATATCTCTTATTTTTTCATCAAAATAATTTTCACGACAGTATTTAAGTTTTACATAATGAAGAGCATCCATTACATAATAATTTTCATTTTCATTTGCTATAATATGAATTTTTTTATTTTGTGAATTCCAAATAATTTCCCCAAGAGTAACAGCTTCATCACTATATTTTCTAATATCAGAATATCCATCTTCTTTTATGAATTTTTTATAAAAATCATTTGTCATTTTTTGATAACTTTCAAAATTGTAAATTATAAATATTTTATTTTTATCTTCTATAGCTTTTTTATCATAAAAATAAAGGATTTTTTCTTTATTATCAAGAATAAGCTCTCTAGGAATTCTAAGTTTCTTAGCAATTATTTCTTTTTCAGTTATATCAGAGATATTTCTATCAGGTTCATCACTCATTATCATAAAACTAACAAGAATTTCTCCATCTTTTATGACAGGAGTGTAAATTCCCTGAGTTTTTCTAGGTCTTTCTATTATAGTATTTGTACAGCCACAGATAAAAAATATTAATGTAAAGAACAAAATAAATTTTTTCATTATTTTTTCTCCTAAAATCTAAAAGATAATTTATAAAATTATTTTACTTTTAGAAGTAAGAATTTTATAAAATAATTTTTAGTTTTTTTACTTCTTAATTTCATCTTTTTTTAGCATTTCTCCAAACACAGAAGTAAGAGATGCTAAGTTTTGTAATTCAGATGGGATTATAATTTTTGTAGATTTTCCATCTGCAACTTTTTCAAATGTTTCCATACCTTTAAGAGCAAGGACTTCTTTACTTGCATTAGCTTCGTTTAATGCAATAATAGCAGCAGCTTTTGCTTTTTGAACAGCTAAAATAGCAGCAGCTTGTCCCTCAGCTTCTTTTTCAAGACTTTGTTTCTTTGCTTCTGCTCTTAAGATAGCAGCTTCTTTTTCTGCTTCTGCCCTTAATATTTGAGATGTTTTTTCTCCTTCGGCCACAAGAATAGCAGCTTCTTTTTGTCCTTCAGCTCTACGGATGGCTTCTCTTTTTTCTCTTTCAGCTTTCATTTGTTTTTCCATAGCATCTTGAATTTCTCTTGGTGGAATAATGTTTTTAAGTTCAATTCTGTTTATTTTTATTCCCCAAGGATCAGTAGCTTCATCAAGAACAGCTCTCATTTTTGTGTTAATTGTATCTCTTGAAGTAAGAGTAGTGTCAAGTTCCATTTCACCAATTATATTTCTAAGAGTTGTAGCAGTAAGATTTTCAATAGCATTTAGAGGATGCTCAACTCCATAAGTATAAAGTTTAGGATCTGTTATTTGAAAATAAACAACAGAGTCTATTTGCATAGTAACGTTATCTTTTGTAATAACTGGTTGAGGTGGAAAATCTATAACTTGTTCTTTTAAAGAAACAATTCTAACAATTTTATCTATAAAAGGCATAAGAATATTAAGACCAACTTGCCATGTAGTTAAATATCCTCCTAATCTTTCAATGACATATGCTTTAGATTGAGAAACAATTCTTACATGAAAAGCTAAAAGAATTATTGCTAAAAAAATAAGTATAAAAGTAAATAAAATGCTCATAAAAATCCTCCTTTATAATTTTTCTTTTAAAAATATTATACTATAAATTAATTTTCTTTTATATATTTTAATTTAATTTTTAGAATATAATAAAGTCATTTCATAATATTGTTATGAAATATTTTAAAACACTGTTATGAAATAAAAAATAAAAATTTATAAAAAACATGAATTTTCATATTGATTTTAGATGTTTTTTACGATATAATTACTACTGTATTTGTTATAAAAAGACAAGAACATTTTAAAACAGTGTTATGAAATTTTGGGGGAAACATGGCAAGAAGTTCAAATTTTTCAAAAGAAGAAATTTTAAATGTTACATACAAGATATTAATTGAAGATGGAATGAAAAGTATTACAGCAAGAAATATTGCAAAAGAATTAGGTTCATCTACAATTTCAATATATTCTAATTTTGGTTCTATGGTAAATCTTAAAAATGAACTTTCAAGAATGGCTAAAAATAAATTGATGGATATAGCAAAAATAGAATATACAGAGCAGGGACTTTTAAATATAGGAATAGGAATTTGTATTTTTGCTAAAAAAGAAAAAGCACTTTTTAGATCTATTTTTTTAAGAGAAGATCTTTCAAAAGACTTTATAGATGAAATAATAACTGATTTAAAAAATCTTATTATAGCAAACTTTAAAGCTGACGATAAATATAAAGATCTTTCAGATGGAGCTATTGAATGGATGCTTAAAAAAGGTTGGTGGTTTGTTCACGGATATGCTTCATTAATTTGTTCAGGTTTTTATAATCCAACTTATGAAGAAATAGAAAAAGAACTTAGTGATATGGGTTCTGTTATAGTTCATGCTTGTATGGATAGAAAAATTTCTTAATATTTTGTTATTTAATTTTAATTTTTAATATATTTTTTAGGGGGAAAAATGAAAAAATCATTAGTAATTTTATCACTTTTAGCTTCTGCAAATGCTTTTGCAGGAAGTATAGACTATTTAGCACAACAAGATGCAGAATATTTTGCACATCCAGCTATGATAGGAAAAATAGGAGTATCTGGAGCATTTTATAACCCAGCAGGTACAGTATTTTTAGAAGATGGACTTTATGTTCAATTAAACTCACAAACTTTATTTAAAAATTATGAAATGGAAACTCGTTTAGATGGAACAGATAAATTAAGCCATGAAAGTGATCATCCTTCTGCTTTTGTTCCAAGTATACAAATGGTAAAAAAAGAGGGAGATAGAGCTTATTTCTTACATGCAGGAGCTGCAGC
>SAMEA104404100__coassemble_3442_pt1 | contig 10453 bp, 10 predicted proteins | sample SAMEA104404100__metabat2_low_PE_012 | metagenome-assembled genome bin SAMEA104404100 (sample SAMEA104404100) | Balaenoptera acutorostrata
TAACTCCTGAAGCTGCAGTTACAAAACTTATGTATCTTCTTGGAAAAAATATTTCTATGGAAGAAATTAAGAAAAAAATGATGATGAGTCTTGCAGGAGAGCAATCTATAAGTCAATGTAATTATCATTTTATAAATAATAATTATTCAGAAAAATTTTCTTATGAAATTACTCTTCCAAAAAAAGTTTCTGCAAATGACTTAGTTAAAATTGATATAAATATAAATGAGATTTCTTTAAAATCTAAAAATTCTTCTGCTGAATTTAAACTTGATGTATATAATAGCTCTGAAGATAATCAAAGTAAAAATTATTTAATAGAAAAAGATTTAAAAAATAGTAATTCTATCTTTACAACTATTTCTTATACATCAAAAAATTATATCTTTACTGATGATAAATTAATAGTTAATATTTCATCTAAAGAACCTTTTATTTTTAATGATTTTGATATCAATATATTTTATGAAAATATTTAAAAAGAGAGTGATTTTTCACTCTCTTTTATTTTAATATTTGAAAATATTTTTTAAGATTAAATTATCCTAATTTTTTTATCATTAATTCTGTAACCATTTGAGGATTTGCTTTTCCTTTAGAAAGTTTCATAGCTTGACCAATAAGTCCTTTAAGAACTCTTGGTTTTCTTCCTTCATCAGAATTTTTATAATCTTCAATTAGTTTAGGATTATTTGCAAGAACTTCATCAACTAAAGCTTCAATAGCTCCGTCATCAGCAACTTGAGCCATTTTTTCTTCCTTAACAATAGTTTCAGGACTTCTTTCATCTGTTAATTTCATTTCAAAAAGAGTTTTAGCTATTTTTGAAGAAATAACATTTGTATCAATAAGTTTTATAATTTTTCCTAAATCTTCTGAAGAAATAGCAAAATCTTTTATTTCAATATTATTGTGTTTTAATTGTTTTAAAACTTCTGTCATTATCCAGTTTGAACTTGATTTAGCATTTCCAGAAGCTTTTGCTGTATTTTCAAAATAATCAGCAAGTTCAATATCTTCACAAAGAATATTTGCATCATATTCAGGAATTTGATAATCATTTACAAATCTTGCAACTTTATCTATTATTGATTCAGGCATAGTTTCTTTAATAGATTCTATTTCTTCATCAGTTATAACAAGAGTAAGAAGATCAGGTTCATGGAAATATCTATAATCCATAGCTTCTTCTTTGCTTCTCATAACTCTTGTGATTTGAGCATCATCATCCCAAAGTCTAGTTTCTTGATCTATTTTTCCACCTTTTTCAATAGTTTCAATTTGTCTATTTACTTCATAATCTATTGCTCTTGCAACAGCTTTAAATGAGTTAAGATTTTTAACCTCTACTCTTGTTCCAAAAGGTTCTCCTTTATGGTGAACAGATATATTAGCATCACATCTTAAAGAACCAAGTTCCATAGAAACATCACTTACACCAGTATACTTTATAGTATTTTTTAAAAGAGTAAGATATTCATATGCTTCTTCAGAAGTTCTCATATCAGGTTCAGAAATTATTTCTACTAGAGGAATAGATGCTCTGTTGTAGTTAAGATAAGATTCATGTATTCCATGAACTGATTTACCAGTATCTTCTTCTATTTGTATTTTTGTAATTCCTACTTTTTTAGGTTTTCCATTTACATTTATTTCTAGAAATCCTTTTCCAGCATAAGAATTTTCAAATTGAGTTATCTGATAGTTCTTTGGAGCATCTGGATAGAAATAGTTTTTTCTATCAAAATGGCTTTCATTATTTATATTGCAGTTTAAAGCAAGAGCAGCTTTTACTGCATATTCAACAACTTTTTTATTTAATTTTGGAAGAGCTCCAGGGTGTCCTAAACAAATTGGACAAGTATGAGTATTAGAATCATCATTATCATAGTCAGCACTACAACCACACCATACTTTTGTTCCTGTTTTTAATTGGAGATGGACTTCAAGTCCTATTACTGATTCCCATTCTTTTATCATTATTTATCATCTCCTTCAGGAAGTTTCCATTCTCCTCTAATTTTTTCAAATGCACTTCCTACAGCAAGTAACTCTTCTTCTCCAAATTGCTTTCCTAAAAGTTGAATACCAACAGGAAGACCATTAGAAAGACCAGCAGGAACAGAAAGTCCTGGAATACCTGCAAGGTTTGCAGAAAGTGTAAATATATCTTCTAAGTATAATTCAATAGGTGTTTTCTCTTTATTTAATTCAAAAGCTGGAGATGGAGCAATTGGTGTAAATATTACATCAACAGTTTTAAATGCCTCATCAAAATCTTTTTTAATTAATGATCTAACTTTTTGAGCTTTTTTGAAGTATGCATCAAAGAAACCAGCACTAAGTACATAAGTTCCTATCATAATTCTTCTTTTTACTTCAGCACCAAAACCTTCACTTCTTGATTTTATATATAAATCAAGAATATTTTTTGCTTCAGGACTTCTGTAACCATATCTTACTCCATCAAATCTAGCTAGGTTTGAACTTGCTTCAGCTGGTGCAAGAACATAGTAAACAGGAACAGCATATTTTGTGTGAGGAAGAGAAATATCAATAATTTCTGCTCCAAGTTCTCTTAATTTATCAAGAGATTCAAGCATAACTTTTCTTACACCTTCATCAATTCCTTCAATAAAATATTCTTTAGGAACTCCTATTTTCATTCCTTTTATATCTTTTCCAAGAGCTTTTGTATAATCAGGAACTTCTTTTTTTGATACAGTAGCATCAAAATCATCATATCCAGAAATTACATTCATAGTAAGAGCAACATCTTCAACAGATTTTGCAATAGGTCCAATTTGATCAAGAGATGAAGCAAAAGCAATAAGTCCGTATCTTGAAACTCTTCCATAAGTTGGTTTTAATCCTACAACACCACAGAAAGAAGATGGTTGTCTAATACTTCCTCCAGTATCAGATCCAAGAGAGATAAAACATTCTTGAGATGCTATTGAAGTTGCAGCTCCTCCTGAACTTCCTCCAGGAACTTTTGTAGTATCCCAAGGATTTTTAGTAAGACCATGACAAGAAGTTCTAGTAGTTCCTCCCATAGCAAACTCGTCCATATTTGTTTTACCAATAATTATAGCATCAGCTTCTTTTAATTTTTTTACAACTGTTGCATCATAAATTCCAACATAATTATTTAAAATTTTTGAACAAGCAGTAGTAAGATCTCCTTCAGATACCATATTATCTTTTATAGATACAGGTACTCCAGCAAGAGAACCAACCTTTTCACCTTTTGCTATTTTTTCATCAATTATTTTAGCTTCTTCAAGAGCTTTTTCTTTTCTAAGAGAAACAAAACTATTTATAAGCTCATCTTTTTTTTCTATTCTTTCAAATACAGCTTCTGTAACTTGAACAGCAGATAATTCTTTATTTGCTATTTTTTCTCTAATTTCAGCTGCTGTAAGTTTATGTATCTCAGTCATGAGAAATCCTCCTCTAAAATTTTATTCTCCTCCAACAACTTTTGGAACAATAACAGCACCATCTTCAGCTTCAGGTGCATTTAATAATGCTTTTTCAACAGTAAGAGATTTTTTAACTTCATCTTCTCTTAAGTTGTTTGTATCATCATTTACTTGTGCTAATGGTTTTATATCTTCTGCATCAACTTCATTAAGCATATCAATGTAGTTTAAGATATCATTAAGCTCCTTTTGATATTTTTCTATTTCTTCAGGGCTGAATTCTAATCTTGCAAGTTTAGCAACATGTAAAACTTCCTCTTTGCTTAAAGCCATTCTAACCTCCTAAAAGTAATCTTTATATATTAAAATATTTTTGCTTCCTAAAGTGAGTATAAATAATTTATCTCTTTTTTTGTAAGAGGTCTATATTCTCCTACTTCTAATCCATCAAGATTAAGTTCTCCTAACATAATTCTTTTTAAGTTTATAACATTATGTCCCACAGATTCAAACATTCTTCTTACTTGTCTATTTCTTCCTTCTTTTATTGCAAAATGAAGAACAGTATGTTTTTCATCAGCAAGAATAATTTTTGCTTTTGCAGGAAGTGTTATCTTATCGTCAAGCATAATTCCTCTTTTTAATTTATTAAGAGTACTCATATTGATATTTCCTCTTGCTTCAACAAGATAAGTTTTATAAACTTCAGTTCTAGGGTGAATAACTTTATTAAAAACTTCTCCATCATTTGTTAGAAGAATAAGTCCTTCTGTATCGTAATCAAGTCTTCCAATGGGAAATATTCTCTCTTTTGTATCAATTAAATCAACAACAGTTTTTCTTCCTCTTTCATCTTTAGCAGTACTTAAAACTCTCTTTGGTTTATTAAGAATAAAATAAACTTTTTTCTTTTTCTCAATATTTAAAGGTTTTCCATTGACAAGAATAGTATCATTTTTATCAACCTTTATTCCTGATTCAGCCAAGACACCATTAACTTTTATTCTCTTTTCTTCAATCATTTTATCAATAGCTCTTCTTGAACCTACTCCAAGCTCAGCTAAAAATTTGTTAATCCTTATTTTTTCCATTTAATTTTTCCTTTATTTCATAATAATTTGGAAGTTCATCAACAGAATCTATTCCAAGATAACCTAAAAACTTATCAGTTACTTCATAAAGATTTGGTTTTCCAATAGAATCTTTCTTTCCACAAACTCTTATAAATTTTTTATTTTCCATAGTATAAATTATACTATCAACACTAACCCCTCTTATAGCTTCAATTTCACTTTTTGTAATAGGTTGATTGTAAGCTATTATTGAAAGAGTTTCAAGAGTTGAGGCAGAAAGTTTTCTAGGTTTTTTTTCTTGTTCAAAAAAATTTGTGATAACTTCACCATATTTTGGATTTGATACAAGATATACTGTATCATCAAATATTTCTATATTAATTCCTGTACTTTTTCTTTCACCTTTCAGCTCATAAAGAATAGGTATAAGTTTATCAATAGAAAGAGAAAAGAACTTAGCAAGTTCTTTTATTTTTATATCTTCTCCTCCTAAAAAAAGTATAGCTTCCAGCTGTGGTTTTATATCCATTTAATTTATCCTCTCAATTCTTGAAAAAAATTAATAATTATTTTCAGGAGACATTAAAATTGATTTATATTCATTAAAATTACTTAAAAATTTTGCAATTCCATTGATAACAGCATTTAACGGATCTTCAACAATAGTAACATTAAGCTTTAATGAATTAGCAAGTTTTTTGTCAAGACCTCTTAAAAGTGCCCCTCCTCCTGTTAAATAAATTCCTGTTCTTTTAATATCTGACGAAAGTTCAGGAGGTGTTTTTTCAAGAATAGATTTAATTTCTTCTATAATTTGATTTCCAGCTTCTTCAAGAGCATTTGCTATTTCTGTAGAAGTAATAGTAACGTTTACAGGAAGTCCAGTGATAAGGTTTCTTCCACTAATCTCACAAGTAAGTTCTTCTTCAAGAGGAATAACAGCTCCTATTTCCATTTTTAAACGTTCAGCAGTTTTATAACCAATAAGAAGATTATGTTCTTGTCTTACATATTCAGTAATGAGATTATCAAATCTATCTCCAGCAACTTTAAGAGATGATGTTTTAACAATACCACCTAAAGAGATAACACCAATTTCAGTTGTTCCTCCTCCAATATCAACAATAAGATTTCCTTCTGGTTGGAAAACATCTATTCCAGCACCAATAGCAGCAGCCATAGGTTCTTCAATAAGAAAAGCTTCTCTTGCTCCAGCATCAGTACTTATATCAATAACAGCTCTTTTTTCAACTTGAGTAACACCAGCAGGTACACAAATTAAAACTCTAGGTCCTGCTAATTTTCCAGAACCTTTATTTATTTCTTTGTAAAAACCTCTAAGCATTTTTTCAGTTACTTCATAATCAGCAATAACTCCGTTTTTTAATGGTCTTATAGCATCAATATGAGCAGGTGTTTTACCAATCATATTTTTTGCTTTCTCTCCAACTGCATAAAGTTCTTTTGTTTTATTATTTATTGCAACAACAGAAGGAGAATTTAAAACTATCCCTTTTTTCTTTACACAGATAAGAGTATTTGAAGTCCCAAGGTCAATACCTAAATCCTCAGAAAACACTCCCCAGAATTTATTAAAATAATTTTTAAACATTTTTTCACCTCAAATTATATTTTTTCTAGATTGTTTAAATCAAAACCTGCACTACTTAAAAAACGGACAAATTTTCCAAGAGGAAATCCCATTACACTAAAAAAATCCCCTTCAATTTTTTGAACAAAGAAAGAACCTTTTCCTTGAATACCATAAGCTCCAGCTTTATCCATAGGTTCTTTTGTATTTATGTACCAATTTATTTCTTCATCAGTAAGATTTTTAAAATATACTTTTGTAATTTCATAATCACAATAAGATATATCTTTACTTAAATTAATAAATGAAAAAGCAGTAATTACTTCATGTACTTTTCCAGAAAGTGATTTAAGAATATTAAATGCATCTTCTTTACTATATGGTTTTCCAAGAATTTTATTATCAATAACTACCATAGTATCAGCTCCAATTACATTCTCATTAGGAAAATCTTTAGCAACTGCTTTTGTTTTCTTTTCTGCAATTTCAAGAATTTTTTCTTTTACAGATTCTTTATTACTTGTTTCATCAGTATTTTTTACAACTGTTTTAAATGAAAAACCAAAGTTTTCCAAAATCTCCTTTCTTCTAGGAGAAGCTGAGGCAAGTATCATTTATTATTATCCTCCTTAAGGGAATTATTTTCATTTTCTTTTTCAGTTTCATTTATTTCAAGAGGAAGAATATCTTTTTCAATAGCTTTTTCAACTTTTTCTTTTATAACTGTTTCAAATATAATATTTTGTTTTTTGTATTCTTCAGCTTTTCTCTCTTCAAGATCTTCCTTTATCGCTATTTGTTCTTGCATTTGAGCAAGAAGAGCTTTTTCTAGTTTAAGAGCTTCCTTACGTCTTTTACATTTAATAAAATACTTTATAGTTCTTACTATCTCTTTTCCAATAAGAAAGAAAAGAGAAATAAAAATAAGAATAAAAGAAGCAATAAAAATATGATTAAGTTTAAAACTATTAAAAATATATGTAATAAAATATGTCATAAGAAATCCCATATGATAATCCATAAGACATATATTAATTATATTTACTTCACTAAGTTTTTTCAAATAAAAAAGATTTTCTAAAATAAAAATAAGTGAAACAGATATTATAAAAATAATTAAAAAGAAAAGTCTTGTCTTATAAAATATTCTTTTTTTCTTGTTATTTATAAAAGTAATAAATATATCTAAAAAAATTATTGTAATAACTGGAATAAAAAATATCCCAAAATAATTTTTTCCAAATTCAACAAATGAATCATAATACTTATATCCTTTTTTTAAAAGGAAAAAGATTAGTGAAAAAATAAAGCTTAAAAGTATAATTCTAATTATAATCTTTTTTTTCTCACTCATTAAAATTACTCCCAAATATTTTTAATAAATTTGTATTGAAAATAAATACAACACTATTATTTTATCATAGAGATAGTGAGTTTTCAAGAAATAAAGAACATACTTTTCATTAAAACGTAGAGTTCTAAAAGCTATTTATCAACATTATTAAAAAAGAAAGATTATTTCTATAAAAATAAAAAGATGACTTTTTTGTCATCTTTTTAATAAGATTATTTTAATATTAAATGGCGATTCTGATGCGAATTGAACGCATGGCCTACGCCTTAGGAGGGCGTTGCTCTATCCAACTGAGCTACAGAATCACTCAACAATCTATTATACTATATTTTAAAATTTTTTAAAAGAAATTTATTATTTTTCAAAACTTCCTTTTAATCCATAGATAAGATGCTTTTCTCCAAGTCCCCCTAAAAGTTTCATTTTTTGGAAATAATCATTAACTATATTTTTTTTCTCTTCAATTTCATTAAAATATTTATAAAAAGCTTTTACTTCATCCATAAAATGACTGTCACTTCCAAAAGTTATTTCTAAATTATATTTCTTTTGTACTTCTTGAGCAATAAGATTTCTTGAATTAGGAAGAGCATGATTATGAATTTCTATTGCATCAACTCTTCCAATAACATTATAAATATAATCTTTATTTTTTATAAAATTTTTCTGAGCAACTCCTGCTATATGAGGAATAGATTTATAACATTTAAAGTTTTCTAAAGCTTTAAGATAGTATTCTATATTTTTTTTCGTTTTTGCCATCCTAATCTTACTTTTATTAGGTTCAACATATCCTTTATAAAAATATATCATATCATCTTCTGAAGCAAAATATACAAGAAGTTCAAAACCATCACAACAACCAAGTTCAAGTCCAGGAATAACATTTATTCCTAATTTTCTAAGTAAAATATTTCCACCAATAGCATTATGATCTGTTATTGCTATTAAATAATTTTTATCTTCTAAATAATGTAAAAGACTTTTTCCACTGATAAAACCATCAGAATAATTAGTATGAATATGAAGATCAATTAAAGTTTTATCTTTATTTCTATATGTATAAAAATTTTTCAAAAAAATATTTAAATCATCTAAACCCATTTTATTCCCTCCTTAAATCACTGGAGATATTAATCTACAAATAGACTCTTTAATTTTTTGACTGATATTTCTTTTTTTTATATTTTTATAGTTTAAGCATATAGATTCAGAAATATCTTCAAAAAATATCTGTCTTAAATGTCCCACAAGTTCTAAATCATAAATATTAAAATTAATTTCAAAATTTTGATAAAGACTTCTATAATCAAAATTTGAACTTCCAAAAGATGCGACTTCATTATCAATTATTATAAGTTTACTATGGAAAAATCCATTAGTATATCTATAAACTTCTGCTCCCATTTCTAATAAATCAACAACAAAACTTTGATTTGCCCAATAAATAAAAGGATGATCACCTACATTAGGAATAATTATTTTTATTTCTACTCCTGATTTAATAGCAACTCTTAAACAATCTAAAAGTAAATCATCAGGAACAAAATAAGGGGTTTCAATGTATATACTTCTTTTAGCACTCATTATAAGATTTAAAAAGCAATCTCTAATTGTTCTGGTTTGATAATTTGGACCACTACTTACTATCTGCATAGCATTTACATGGACTTCATTTTTATATTTTTCAATTTCTTGAGTTTTATTACGAAGATGTCTATCAACATCTTTTAAATTAACTCCTTGATGAACGAAATTCCAAGAAATATAAAATTCTCTATCAGCATCAATAGCTATTTCTCCTTTAATTCTTGCTCCAGTATCTCTCCAGTTTCCGAGTTTTCCTTTTCCTATATAATCATTTCCAATGTTAAATCCACCAGTATATAGAATTAGACTGTCAATTATACATAATTTTCTATGATCACGATAATTTGCTCTTAAATTTCCAAATCTTAAAAATGGAAAATAAGAAGGAAAGAAAGTTTTTATTTTTATTCCTGCTTTTTTTAATTCTTTTATTCTTTTTCTTTTAAGTAATTTACTTCCAATGCCATCAATGATTATTTTTATTTCAATACCATCTTTAGCTTTTAAAATAAGTTCATCATAAATTGTACTTCCAAATTCATCATCATTAAAAATATAATATTCCATATTTATTGTCTGTTTAGCATTTTTTATATCTTCTCTCATTTTTTCAAAAAAAGAATTTCCTTCTTTAAAAAAATAAACATTATTAAGATAGGTAACTTTATTTCCAACAGAATTTATAATATAGTTTATAAGTTTACTTCTTTTTTCTACAAGTTGAACTTTATAATGATTTCTTTTGTAAACTTGTCTTAAAAAATTTCTAGTATAAAATTTTTCTGTATTTCTTTTTTTATAAAATTTCATACCAAAGAAAAGATAAGCAACAAATCCCAAATATGAAGTTAAAAGTAAGATTGTTATCCAAAATAAAGTGTAGACAGGTCTTTTTCTTTCAAAGAAAAGAACAATTGATGCTAAAAATATGTTTGCAATAAAAATATAATCTCCAAGTAGACAAAATATCCGTTCTAACATATGTTTCTCCTTTTGATGACTAATTTTGAATAAATGAATTAATCACTATAAACTATAATATATTATACACTATTTTTTTAATATTTCATTGAGAAATTTATGAATATATTATATACTTATATTGAACACATTAAATTTATAAGCGAGGTTATTATATGAGCTTTTTTGAAAAACTTGAATTAGAAAAAAAACTTAATATATGTACTGGCAATTTTTTTGAAAAATCTAATGGCTTCCCAAGCAGAGATGGACTTGTTGAGCTTTTGACTAATCAAGTAAAATTTAAAAATATAAAAAATTTTAATGATAGACATTCTTTGTTTGAAGTTAGTCAATGTTTTGTAGATTATGTAATTGGAACAAAACAATCACTCTATAAAAAAATACAGGGAGTATATGAGTATAAAAAAAATAACAATAGTTATCTTGAAACTCTTAT
>SAMEA104404100__coassemble_3504_pt1 | contig 10245 bp, 14 predicted proteins | sample SAMEA104404100__metabat2_low_PE_012 | metagenome-assembled genome bin SAMEA104404100 (sample SAMEA104404100) | Balaenoptera acutorostrata
ATTATCCTTTACAAATCAATATTAAAACGAATTTATTTATTCTTAATTTTTTTATTTTTTTTAATAAAAAATATTTTATTTTCTTTAAAAGAATTTTATATATTTTTAAAAATTTCTTAAAAAATTAAAAAATATACAGAAAAAAAGTAGGAAAAATCTATTTCCTACTTAAAAAAGTTTATCAAATAATTTTATTTTTACCATAAATTAAAAAAATTTTTTAATTTCTCCACATTATCTCTTACTACTATATCTCCTGTATCCACTAAATTATCATTAATATATAATTTATAATCTCCTATTTTTTGTCCTGAAATTAAAGGAGCTTTTATAGTTTTTTCCTTATTTATAATAAATTTTACATCGCTATTTTCTTTTACTGTATAAGAATAATTTTTATTTGGATATAGTTCTACTTTTTTCACTGCTCCATTTAAAACATCTATTTCATCAACAGGAATAAATTTATTTAAAAATTCAATATTCTTATATTCTTTCTGAAATAAATTTATTTCTTCTATTATTTTTTTATCTCTTCTCTCTTCTGTTAATGCTCCTAAAACAACAACAATTGAATTTAATTTATCTTTCTTACTTGCAACAGATATATTATACCAATTATCAAGATGTCCTGTCTTAATACCATAAATACCTTCTTTTCCTAAAAGTTTATTCCTATTATAAATTTTAGATTTTCCAGAATAAAATAAAATATCCTCTTTTTTAGAAGCAACTTTTATATATTCTGGATATTTAAGAGCGACAAGAGAAAGTTTATATATCCCTAATGCACTTCCTGTATCTTTTCCTCTTCCTGTCATATGTGGTGGAAGTCCTGTGGGAGTATTATAGCTTATTTCATCACCAAATCCTAATTTCTTAGCTTTTTTATTCATCATAGTAACAAATGTATCTATATCTCCTCCTACAGCCTTAGCAAGTCCATAAGCAGCATTGTTGGCTGAATGAATCGCAGTTGCCTTTATAAGATCATCAATAGAAATCTTTGTTCCTTCTTTCATCCATATTTTACTTCCACCCATTTCTACCATTTCTTTATCTACAACAACTTTATCACTTAATTTTATTTTACCTTCATTAATAGCATCATAGGTAAGTAAAAGTGTCATTATTTTTGTTACTGAAGCAAGGGGCAACATCTCTTTTTCATTTTTAGCATAAAAAATATTTCCTTCTGTATCACCTAGCACAAAAGATCTGCATAAAGGTTTTTCATCCTCTATTTTTTTATCTATATTTTCTATTTCTTCTGCCGTAATATGAAAATTAAATATTAAAGCTAAAATTATAAATAATATCTTTTTAAGCAACTTATTCCCCCTCAAAACTTTTATATTACTGATTATATATTTTTTTTCAAAAAAAAGAAAGGGCTTTTCTTTACCCTTTCTTTGGTATTTTTTTTTATTATTTTTATTTTTTAGATAAATAATCTTCAATAGCTGCTTTAACTGCTTCTTCAGCTAATACTGAACAGTGCATTTTTACTGGTGGAAGACCATCTAAAGCCTCAGCAACTACTTTATTTGTTATTCTTAAAGCTTCATGAATATCTTTACCAATTATCATTTCAGTAGAGATTGATGAAGTTGCTATTGCTGATGCACAACCAAATGTTCTAAATTTTACATCTGTTATAATGTCATTATCTATTTTTAAGAAAATTTCCATTATATCTCCACAAGATGGGTTTCCTATTTTTCCGTATCCGTCTGGATTTTCTATTACTCCCATATTTCTAGGATTCATAAAGTGATCCATTACTTTTTCTGAATATTGCATTATTAATTTTCCTCCCTATATTATAAAACATTTTTATTTATGAAATTCATTCCAAAGTGGTGACATCATTCTTAATTTTCCAATTACTTCAACCACTGCTTCTATTGTATAATCTATTTCTTCTTTTGTATTATATTTACCAAGACTAAATCTTATTGTTCCATGAGCATATTCTTCTGGAATTCCCATTGCAAGAAGAACATGAGATGCTTGAAGTTCATCTGATGAACATGCTGAACCTGAACTTACTGCTATTCCTTTCATGCTAAGTGAAAGAAGAATTGATTCTCCCTCTACATATTTGAATGTTATACTTGAAGTTCCAGGAAGTCTTAAAGTATCTTTACTATTAACTACTATTTCTGGTATTCTTTTTAAAAGTTCTGCTTCAAAATAATCTCTTAAAGCTCCTACTCTTTTAGTTTCTTCTTCTCTTTCAGCATATGCTTTTTCAAGAGCTTTAGCCATTCCAACTATTAATGGAGTGTTTGTTGTTCCAGGTCTTAATTTTCTTTCTTGACCTCCACCTGTAATAACTTTTCCAAGTCTTACTCCATTTCTTATATATAAAGCTCCTATTCCTTTTGGTCCATAGAATTTATGAGCAGTAAATACTAATAAATCTATTCCAATTGCGTTTGGATCTATTGGAAGTTTACCCATAGATTGAACAGCATCAACATGGAATAAAACTTTATGTTCTTTTGCTATTTTTCCTATTTCTTCTATAGGTTGTACTGCACCTGTTTCATTATTTGCATGCATTATAGATATTAATATAGTGTCATCTTTTATTGCAGATTTAAGTTGCTCTAAGTCTACAACTCCGTTTTTATCTACATTTAAAACTGTTATTTCATATCCTTCTTTTTCTAAATCTTTGCATGTATTTCTTACACCAGGATGTTCAATTGCACTTACAATTATATGTTTTCCTCTATTTTTATACGCTCTTGCAACTCCTCTTATAGCAAGGTTATCCCCTTCAGTTCCTGAACCTGTAAAGATTACTTCTTCAGGAAGAACTCCTAATAAAGTTGCTATAGTTTTTCTTGATTCTGCTACTGCTTTTCCAGTTTCTCTACCAAATAAATGTAAACTAAAAGCATTTCCATACTCTTCTTTAAAGAAAGGTATCATTGCATTAAAAGCATCATCATCAAGTCTTGTTGTTGCATTATTATCTAAGTATATTTTCATTTAAATCAGCTCCCAAGAATTAATTTCTTTTCCCACATAATTTATACCATTCTTTATTTATTATGTCAAGAATTATTATACATATTTTTCATATTTTTTTCAAAGGTTTTTTGAGTTTTATATAGATATTCTATATCCTATTTATCAGGAATTATAGAATTTGTTTTTTTACTATTTTTTCTTTTTGTTTTTTCTCATAATACTTACAAACTTCTTTTATTTCACACTCAGAACATTGAGGACGTCTTGCTATACATTTATCTCTCCCTTGAAGAATAATATAGTGTGAAAAATCTATCCAACTTTTTTTAGGAACTATTTTCATTAAATCTTTTTCTATTTTTACTGGATCAGTTTCAATTGTAAGTCCTAATAAATTTGTAATTCTTTTTACATGAGTATCCACTGTAATTCCATCAGCTAATCCCCATATCTCTCCCCTTACAACATTAGCTGTTTTTCTTCCTACTCCTCCAAGTTCAAGAAGTTTATCCATCTCTTTAGGAAGTTCACCATTATAATTTTCAAGAAGTTGTCTTGCTGCTTTTTGAATATTTTTAGCTTTATTTTTATAAAATCCTGTACTTTTTATTAATTCTTCTATCTCTGTTAATTCCATACTTGCAAATTGTTCAGGAGTATTTATTTTATCTTCACGAAACATTTTTTCTGTTACTATATTTACACGTTTATCTGTACATTGTGCTGAAAGTATTACTGCTACCAAAAGTTCAAAAGGAGTTTTAAAATTAAGAGCACATTTAGGTTTTCCAAATTTTTCTTCCATTTTTTCTAATACATATTTAACTTTTTCTTTTTTTGTCATTTTTCCTCCTTTCCAATTTTAATATTAAAGGGGTTGCAAAACAACCCCTTTAACCTAATATTTTTATAAATAATAAATGTTCTATTCCTTTATAATTTTCCATACTTTCATAATGAAATCCAAGATTTTTAAAAGCATTTATTGAAACAGTATTTTCTTCTAATATATAAGCAAGTACTACTGAAACCTCTGGCTTCTTGTGTTTTAGCTCTTCAATACTTAAAGTAAGTATACTATGACTATACCCTTGTTCCCTTATATCTTTTACAAGATATATATTTATCACAGCACATTCTCCATCTAATTCAAATTTTACACACCCTAAAAAAGCACCTGTTTTTGTACTTGTAATTGTATATAAAAGATAAGCATCTGAATGAATAAGAAATTTGTACCATCTTTCATGAGCCTTCCATTGTTCTTCATAATCAGTACAATATTTTTTTACATAATCTAAATGAATATATTTATAAATGTCCTCTATATCGCTTTCTACTGTTTCTCTTAAAAGAATCAAAAAAATCACCTATTTAAAATTATTTTTGTTTATAAGCTTTTATTATTTTAAAACTATTCTATGAAATTTCTTTTTACCCATTTTTACAACTGCTTCATTATCTTTAAAAGATTCTTCTGTTAATAGATAGGCAACATCAGTTACTTTATCTCCATTTAAAGACATTCCATTTTGTTGAATAAGTCTTCTTCCTTCACTCTTAGTTTTTAAGACTCCTTCTCCTGTTAAATAATCAATAAGACTTACTCCTAAAGCATCTTTTTCAATTTCTGTTGTAGGAAGATTTGACATATCTCCACTTGTTCCAAATGCTCCTTCAGCTGCTGCTTTAGCTTTATCTGCTTCTTCAACACCGTGAATCATTTTTGTTATTTCATAAGCAAGAACAACTTTAGCTTTATTTATTTCTGCATCTTTTAAAGCTCCTAATCTTCTTACTTCATCCATAGGTATAAATGTTAAAAGAGCAAGACATTTTTCTACATCTTCATCAGCAACATTTCTCCAATATTGATAAAATTCATATGGAGTTGTTTTTTCTGGGTCAAGCCATAAAGCACCTTTTGCTGTTTTACCCATTTTCTTTCCTTCGCTATTAGTAAGAAGTGTACAAGTCATTCCATAAACAGTTTCTTGTTTTTTCTTTCTTACAAGATTAATTCCTGCTATAATATTTGACCATTGATCATCTCCACCAAGTTCCATTTTACAGTTATGTTTTTGATTTAGTACATAAAAATCATATCCCTGCATTAGCATATAGTTAAATTCTAAGAAAGATAATCCTTTTTCCATTCTTGATTTAAAACATTCTGCAGCAAGCATTTTATTTACAGAAAATTCTGCTCCTATATCTCTTAAGAAATCAATATAATTAAGTCCTAAAAGCCAATCTGCATTATTTTCAAGTATAGCTTTTCCATCTGAAAAATCTATAAATTTTTCCATTTGTTTTTTTATACAAGAAACATTATGAGCTATTGTTTCTTTTGTCATCATTGTTCTCATGTCAGTTCTTCCACTTGGGTCACCAACCATAGCTGTTCCACCACCAACTAAAGCAATAGGTCTATGTCCAAACTTTTGCATATGAGCCATAAACATCATAGCTATAAAGTGACCTACATGTAAACTATCTGCTGTTGGGTCAAATCCTATATAAAAAGTTATTTTTTCTTCTCCTAAAAGTTTTTTTATGGCTTCTTCATCTGTGAATTGTTTTAAATATCCACGTTCTTTTAGTACGTCGTAAACATTTTCCATTACTATATCCCCCTATTTATTTTTACATTTTTTATTTTAACACAAAGATACTTCTTTTAAAAGTATTTATAAAACAAAAGCCTGTTGAATATTATCAACAGGCTATAATTTCCTTTTAACATATTCTTCAGCTTTTTATATTTTATTGCATACCAAAATATGTTTAAAATTTTAATAAATTCTAAACATTTACTATTTGCAATAATAATATGAAGCTGTTAAAAATATATTATTTAATGTTATCATTTTTTCTCCAAAAATATAAAAAATTAACTCTTTTAATTTTAACATTTTTTTTAATAGTTTTCAATTTTTTAATTTTATCAAAAAATAAAAAAATAACACAGAAAATACTGTGTTATCTTTTTATAAAAATCCTTTGTATTCTTTCATTACTAAGTGGGCATCTATTTGTTGAACTGTATCAAGTGCAACTCCTACAACAATTATTATTCCTGTTCCCCCAAAGAAAACTGGAAGTCCTGCTGCTGTAAAAATTACAATAGGAAGTATACAAATAGCTGCAAGGAAGATTGCTCCTCCCCAAGTTATTCTTGTAACTACTCCTTCAAGATATTCAACTGTTTCTATTCCAGGTCTTATACCAGGTATAGTTCCACCACTCTGTTTTAAGTTATCAGCAACTTTTTCAGGATCAAACATAATAGCTGTATAAAAGAATGAAAAGAATATAATTATTAATGCGTAAAGCACCATGTAAACAGGATGTTTACTATCAAAGAATAAAACTAAATAATCTCTAAATGGGAATGTTGCTGGTAATGATCTCATTAATAATGATGGTATCATCATCATAACAGATGCAAAGATTACAGGCATTACTCCTGCAGAGTTAAGTTTTAATGGAATGTAAGAATTTTGAGCCATTCCTCCTCTTCCACCAAATCCTTTTCCAACATAGTGTACTGGGATTTTTCTTTGACCTAGTTGGAATAAAACTATTCCACTTACAACTATAACAGCTGCTACTGCAACTGCTAGAAGTATAGGTATTAAAAATTTACTTTCTTTCATTATCTGTATAGTTTGAACTATGCTTGATGGACCTCTTGAAATAACATTTAAAAATATTAAAAGAGAAACTCCATTTCCTATTCCATTAACTGATATCTGTTCTCCAACCCACATAAGGAACACGGTTCCTGCTGTAAGAATTGTAATTGTAACCAACATGAATTTGAATCCAGGATTGATTACTAAACCAGAAGATGTAAGCCACACGCATACTCCAATACCCTGCATAATTGCAATAAGGATTGTCACATATCTAGTCCATTGACTTATTTTAGCTCTTCCTGATTCTCCCTCTTTTTGAATTTCTTCAATCTTAGGAATGATAACAGCAAGTAAACTAAATACAATAGAAGCATTAATATATGGAACAATTCCTAAAGCAAATATAGATATTCTCTGGAAAGCTCCTCCAGAAAACATATTGATAAACCCTAAAAGGTCATTTTGAGCTGTCATTGCTGACAGTTTCTCTATGTCAATTCCTGGAGCAGGGATATACGTCCCCACTCTAGCAACTAGGAACATCAACAAGGTAAAAATGATTCTAGCTTTTAACTCTGGAATCTTCATGATTCCTTTTAACTTAGCATTAAAGCTTTCCATTAAAGTCAAAATTTTTCACCTCGCTTATAATCAATAATTACTTATTGTTTTTAGCTACATCAGCAAAAGTTTTAACTTCAATAATTTCTACTGAACCACCTTTTTCTTCAATTGCTTTTTGAGCACTCTTAGAAACTTTGTGAGCTTCTACTGAAATTTTCTTTTCTAAGTTTCCATTTCCAAGAACTTTTAATCCGTCTAGTAATTTACTTACTAATCCAGTTTCTAATAAAAGTTCAGGAGTAACAACTGTACCTTCTTCAAATCTGTTTAATACGTCTAAATTAATGATAGCGTATTCTTTCTTGAATGGATAGTTGCTGAATCCTCTTTTTGGAGTTCTTCTGATGATAGGCATTTGTCCACCCTCAAAACCAGGTTTAGTTCCTCCACCAGCTCTTGATTTTTGTCCATTGCTTCCTTTACCAGCAGTTTTTCCTAATCCTGAAGATTCTCCTCTTCCAACTCTTTTTCTAGCTTTTCTTGGTACAGAAGGTCTTAACTCGTTTAATTCCATGTTATTATTGCACCTCCTCTACATCAAGTAGGTAAGAAACTTGAGCAATTTTTCCCATTAATTCAGGAGTTGCTTCGTGTTCTACCACACTATTCATCTTCTTAAGCCCTAGCGACTTTACAGTAGCTATATGGTTAGGCTTTCTTCCTATTATACTTTTTGCAAGTCTTATTCTAACCTTTGCCATTTCTCCAAACCTCCTAGCTTAAGATTTCCTTAACAGTTTTTCCTCTTAATTCTGCTACTTCTTCAGCAGTTCTTAATCCTCTTAAGCCTTCAATAGTAGCTTTTGCAACGTTATGTTTGTTTTTAGATCCTTTAATTTTAGTTAGGATGTTATGTACTCCAACTAATTCAAGGATTTCTCTGCATGAAGAACCTGAAATTACCCCAGTACCTTCATATGCAGGTGCCATCCATATAGATGTTGCTCCCCATTTTCCAACAGTTTCGTGAGGAATTGTTCTTCCTTTAAGAGAAACATCTATCATGTTTTTCTTAGCAGCAGCAACAGCTTTTCTGATTGCATCAGGAACACCGTTAGCTTTTCCTAAACCAATTCCTACTTTTCCTTCTTTATTTCCAACAGCAGCTAAAACAGAAAAAGATATAGTTCTTCCTCCTTTAGTTGTCTTAGATACTCTAGAAATTTTTAATAATTTTTCTGCAAATTCTTTTTCTTCTCTATCCATTAACTTAGACAAGTGAAATCCTCCTCTCTCAAAGAAATTAGAAGTTTAATCCGTTTTCTCTTGCTGATTCTGCAAGAGCGGCAACTCTTCCTGTATAAATGTATCCTGATCTGTCAAATACGACATCTTTTATTTCTTTTGCTACAGCTCTTTCTGCTAATAGTTTTCCAACTAATTTAGCTGCTTCTACATTTCCACCGTTTGCGATTTGAGCTTTTAACTCTTTATCAACAGTTGATGCAGAAACTAAAGTTACTCCATTAACGTCATCTATTAATTGAGCAAACATATTAGTGTTTGATCTATATATAGAAAGTCTTGGTCTTTCAGCTGTACCAGAAATTTTAGTTCTGATTGATAAGTGTTTTCTCTCTCTAACAGCTTGTCTATTTACCTTTTTAAACAACTCACTTACCTCCTTTTTGAGCTATATCCTACGATTTTTTACCTTCTTTTCTTCTAATTACTTCATCAGCGTATTTAACTCCTTTTCCTTTATAAGGCTCTGGAGCTCTCTTAGATCTGATGATAGCAGCTACTTGACCAACAACGTCTTTTTCTATTCCTTCTACTATTATTGTAGTATTTTTCTCAACAGAGAAAGTGATGTTAGCAACTTCATCTATGATAATTGGATGAGAATATCCTAATGCTAATTCTAACCCTTTACCTTTTACTGCTGCTCTGTATCCAACCCCTACTAGGTTAAGAACTTTTTTGAACCCTTCACTTACACCAACAACCATGTTATGGATAAGTGCTCTTGTAGTTCCGTGTAAAGCTCTCATTTCTATTGAATCATTAGGTCTTGTAACAACTACATGACCATCTTCTAAAGCTATTGTTAAGTTTTTGTTAAATTCTTTTGTTAAAGTACCTTTAGGTCCTTTTACAGTAACTTTATGACCGTCAACTGTAACAGTAACCCCAGCAGGTACCACTATAGGTTTTTTACCTATTCTTGACATTTAATGGACACCTCCTAGTTTATTTTACCATACGAATGCAAGGATTTCTCCACCTACATTTTCTTTTCTTGCTACTCTATCAGTAACAATTCCTTTTGATGTAGATACGATAGCAATCCCAAGACCTGAAAGTACTCTTGGTAATTCGTCTACTGGTGCGTAAACTCTTCTACCTGGTTTAGATATTCTTTTTAATCCTTTGATTACTCTTTCTTTTCCTGCATATTTTAAGTAAACTCTTATATTTTTTACGTTACCATCAGTTATAACTTTATAGTTAGCAATATAACCTTCTTCTTTTAAAATCTTAGCTATTGTAAGTTTTAAATTTGAATAAGGAACATCTACTTTCTCGTGCATAACTGCATTAGCGTTTCTTATTCTTGTCAACATATCTGCGATTGGATCTGTTAAAAACATTTACTATAATCCTCCTTCCATATCAATAAAACGTGCTTTCTACCAAGATGATTTTTTAACACCAGGTATAACTCCAGCACCTGCTAATTGTCTGAATTTTACTCTAGACATTCCGAATTCTCTCATGAATCCTCTTGGTCTTCCGTCTAATTGACATCTATTTCTTTTTCTTACTGGTGATGAGTTAGCTGGAAGTTTGCTTAATTCAAACATAGCTTCTTGATCTCCCTCAAGCACTCTTTTCTTTAATTCAGCTCTTTTAGCTGCATATTTATCACAAAGCTCCGCTCTTTTTATATCTCTAGCGATCATTGACTTTTTAGCCATTAATTCTCCTCCTCTAACTATTACTTTTTAAAAGGCATTCCGAAAGCCTTAAGTAAAGCTCTTCCTTCTTCATC
>SAMEA104404100__coassemble_3546_pt1 | contig 10150 bp, 10 predicted proteins | sample SAMEA104404100__metabat2_low_PE_012 | metagenome-assembled genome bin SAMEA104404100 (sample SAMEA104404100) | Balaenoptera acutorostrata
TTTACTGTTGATAATGAAAAAAGTGGAAGTCTTGCTGCAAAATATCTACATAGTCAAAATTTAAAAAAAATATTAATGGTTACTAAAGAAACTCAAACTGAAACAAACTATATTGACAGAACTCTAGGATTTTTAGAAGAAGCTAAAAAACTTAACTTAGAAGTAACTACTTCACATAGTGGAGTACTTTTTGAAGAAGGTTACAATTTTGTTTTAGAAAATTTAGAAGAAATACTAAAATATGATGCTATTTTCTGCCAACAAGATTACGGAGCATTAGGAATTATTAAAGCATTAAATGAAAATAATATTAAAATTCCTAAAGAAATCTCAATTTTAGGACACGATGATTTTGAAAGTATTATTAACATGTTTTCACCAAAATTGACAACTATTAAATTACCTTTTGAAGAAATGGCATTAAATTCTGTAAATTATCTTATTGGAAAAATAAAAAAAGAAAAAAGAGCTATTAAGAGAAAATTTAAGTCTACTATTATAAAAAGAGAAAGTTAAGGAGAAATATATGTTAAAAAATATTGACTTTAGTATTATGTTTATTTACCTTTGTATCTTAATTTTTATAGGATATATTTCGGGAAAAGAAAGTAAATCTTCTGATGATTTTTTTGTAGCAAATAGACAGATGACTTGGTTACCAATAGCTTTATCTATTGCAGCAACAAATATTAGTGGTAATGGTTTTATTGGTGGTCCCGGTTGGTCTTACTCTCATGGAATTAATCCATTTATGTTAAACATAGCTGTTCCTTTTGCTTGCTTTTTTACTATTTGGATAATAGTTCCTATTATTTATCATCTTAAAGTTATATCTATTTATGAATATATAAATTTAAGATTTGGAGAAAAGACAAAATTGTTATTAATACTACACTTTTTTATTAACTCAATAATACAAGTAAGTTCTATGATTTTTATTCCTTCTTTATTTCTTGTAACAATGACAGGCTGGTCTTTAAAAATAATAGTTCCTATAATTGTTATTTGTTCAATAATATATACTGCTATGGGTGGTATAAAAGCTGTTATTTGGACTGATGTTTTTCAGATGGTAATTGTATGGGGAAGTATATTTTTAATTATATGGATAGCTTTTGATCATATAAATTTATCTTTTATAGATTTCTTTACTCAAGCAAGAAATTCTGGAAAACTAAATGCCTTAAATTTTTCTTTTGCATCAACAAAAGATAATACATTTTGGGGAACTCTTTTAGGTGGAAGTATTTTATGGATAAGATACTTTGCATTTGATCAAACTCAAGTTCAAAGAGTTCTTACTGCAAATTCAATTAAATCAGTTAAACGTTCTATATTTACAAGTGCTATTATTATGAACTCAGTTTATTTCCTTTTACTATTCGTTGGAATTATTTTGTTCTTTTTTTATAAAGGACAACATTTTCAAAATTCTAACGAAATAATGATAAACTTCTTATTACATAATATACCTAATGGTCTTTTAGGACTTGTTATTGCTGGAATTTTTGCTTCTGTTATGTCTAGTGTCGATTCTATTTTAAATTCAATGACTACTATTTTTATAAAAGATATTTATGAAGAATATTTGAAAAAAGATCATTCTGAAAAAACTTCTAAATCAGTTACAATTATATCCTCTATTATTTTTGGAGTAATAATTACATTCTTTGTAATTATTGGTTTTGGAAATTCAGTTAGATCTATTCTTGATACTGTTGGATTATATATTTCATATTTAGTAGGACCTGCTTGTGCAATATTTATTTTAGGTATTTTTTCAAGAAAAATTAATGATAATCAAGCAAGTTTAGGATTAATAATTGGATTAATTTTAGGTTTTATCACATCTTCTATTACTAAAGTTAGTTGGATTTGGAATCCATTTATAGGATTTTTTATAACAGTTTTTATTTGTTATCTTTTAAATATGATTTCACATACTCCTATTCCTGTTGAATCAGAAAAATATACTATATATGAAATTATAAAAAGTATAAAAAATGAAAAATATGAAAGTAATGAAAAAATTTATTACTTACCAGGTCACTTAGATAAATTTGCTTTAGGGACATTAGCATTTTTCATATTCCAATATGTATTTTTATTCTTCATTCAAAAATAAAATATAAAACGGTATAGGGATATAATCCTATACCGTTTTTATCTGTTTTCATAGTTATTTTCTATTTTGCATATTCTGTTGCTCTAGTTTCTCTTAAGATTGTAACTTTTATTTGTCCAGGATACTGCATTGTTTCCTCTATTTTCTTAGCTACATTTCTTGCCATTACAACAGCTTCATCATCACTTACAACCTCAGGATTAATTACAATTCTTATCTCTCTTCCTGCTTGAATTGCATAAGAAGATTCAACTCCTTTAAATGATTGAGCAATTTCTTCAAGAGAAGCAAGTCTCTTTAAGTAAGATGATAATGTTTCCATTCTTGCACCTGGTCTTGATGCTGATACAGCATCTGCTGCTTGTACAAGAACTGATTCAACAGTAGAGTATTCTACTTCATTATGGTGAGCCATTACAGCATTAATAACATCTTCATGTTCTCCAAATTTCTTTAAGAATTCTCCACCAATAAGAGCATGTGAAGATTCAATTTCATGATCTAGAACTTTACCGATATCGTGTAAAAGTCCTCCTCTTTTAGCAAGTTGAGCATCTGCTCCAAGTTCTGCTGCAAGATTTGCTGCAAGTCTTGCTACTTCTATTGAGTGAATAAGTACATTTTGACCATAACTTGTTCTGTATTTTAATCTTCCAAGTGTTTTTACAATTTCAGGGTGCATTCCTTGAATTCCAACTTCTATTAGAGCTCTTTCTCCAGCTTCAAGAATATCTTTTTCTATTTCTTTTCTTGATTTATTTACAAGTTCTTCTATTTTTCCAGGATGAATTCTTCCATCTGAAATAAGTTTCTCAATAGCTCTTCTAGCTATTTCTCTTTTTACTCCATCATAACTTGATAAAACTACAGCTTCAGGAGTATCATCAATTATGATATCTACACCAGTAAGAGATTCTATTGTTCTTATATTTCTTCCTTCTCTTCCAATTATTCTTCCTTTCATTTCATCATTTGGAAGATTTACAACTGTTACAGTTGAATCAACAACATACTCAGATGCTGCTTTTCCAATAACTGTAGAAAGAATTCTTTTTGAAATATCTTCTTTAGTTTCTTTTAATTTTGTTTCAAATTCTCTTATTGCAAGAGCTGTTTCATGTGTTAAACTATCTCTTAATTTAGAAATAAGCATTTCTTTCGCTTCTGATTTAGAAAGTTCAGAAATTCTTTCAAGTTCTACTTCTTGTTTTTCTATAAGAGTTTGAACTTCTTCGTTTTTCTTTTCAAGATCTTCTCTTGTTTTTTCAAGTTCTAATGTTTTAGCTTCTATTTTTTCTAATTTATTATCAACACTTTCTTCTTTTCTAGTAAGTCTTAATTCTTTTTGTAAAACTTCATTTTTAGCTATTTTAATTTCTTTTTCAGCTTCTTCTTTCATTTGATAAACTGTTTCTTTAGCTTTGAGTTCTATATCTTTTTTAAGAATTACTGCTTCTGATTCAGCATTTTTTATTATTTCTTTAGCTTTTATTTTAGCTTTTAATTTTTCATCTTCTGTGTCTCTAAGTTCTTGTATTTTTTTATCTATAACAGATTTTTTATATAGCATTGAAAAAACTATACAAAATCCGATTATCGCAAATCCTATTCCTACCATATAATTCATCATTCTTCCATCCTTATTTAAATTTTATCAAAACTTTTTACGGCTTCCTCTTCACTTTCAAATATTTCAAATATTTCATCAAGCCCTATCATTTCAAAAATGCTTTTGATATGTTCACTTAATTTTATAAGTTTTATATCTCCACCCATATCTTTAACAAGTTTTAATTTCCCTCTTAAAATTCCCATAGCTAAGCTGTTTATATGAACTAAATCTTCAAAATCTATAATAAAATATTTAGTTCCATTTTCCATTTCTTTAGCTATTTTATCTTTTAATTTAGGAGCAACAAGTGCATCTAGTTCTCCCTCAACTTTCATTATTACAATATCACCATTTCTAGTTTCTATTATATCAAAATTTGTATCCATAATACCCTAACAAACCTCCTTTATTCTCTTTTCTACTTTAAATTTTGTACCATTTACTTTTTTTTCAATCTTGAAGCTGTCTGACATACTCCGTGCAATACGAAGTCCCATTCCCCCTTCTTCTTTACTCATTTTACTTTCATCAAATCCAACACCATTATCTTCAACTATAAGCTTTATAATATTCCCATCTTTTTCTATGTTTATTATAAGGTCTCCAGGTTGATATTGATAACCGTGTTCTATAACATTAGTTGCCAACTCATCTGTAATGGTTAAAATTTCCATTATATTACGTTCTTCAACTTTGTGAAGAGTTAAATAAGTTCTAATTAATGTTCTGATAACAGAAAGATTTTCTAAAGCTGAAGAAAGGAGAATTTTTATTTCATTCTTATGCAAAATATCACCTTCCATCTTTAATCTCCATTATACTCCATTTCTTATTACTCAACCTATAATTAAACTGGAAATATTCTACCTCATCTTTAAAAATAACAGCAACTTTATTTGTTGCTGTATTTTTGTAAAATTCTGGCTTTGAAGTTATTACTCTTATCTCTGAAAAATCTATTTTCTTTAATTCAGAAATAATTTTTCTATTTGCAAAACTATCATTAAAATACATTTCAATATTTTCTAAATTATTGCTTTTTAATTGAGATTTTAATATTTCAATCATATTTTCTAAATCTTTTTTTGATTTCAATCTCTCCTGCAATAAATTTCTATATTTTATTGTAATTTCATTTTTTTCAGAATTTATATTGCTATCAAGCAATAGACTAAGTTCATTTAATTCCCAGTTATTTAAAAGTATTTCATATTTTTTCTCTGTATTGATTTCAGTATTTTTTAAATTAGAACATGAAATAAATAACAGTAGAGTTAGTAGAATTATTATTTTATTTTTCATAAATTCTCCTACAAACCTTTGATTTATCATACCATAAGTATTTTATTTTATCAAGTAATTATTACTTAAATAGATTTAGAATAATGCTCTATTATAGATTTTAATATTTCATTTTCTGATATATTTTCTAAATCAAACCATAAATAACCATCATCATTATTAAACCATGTCATCTGTCTTTTAGCATATCTTCTTGAATCACGTTTTATATATTCTACAGCTTTTTCAAAAGTTATTCTTCCCTCTATGTAATCTATAAGCTGCGTATAACCTATGATATTAATTTTTTTTAAAGTTTCTCCACCATATTTATCATAAAGAACTTTAACTTCTTCAAAAAGTCCCTCTTCCATCATAATATCTACTCTTTTATCTATTCTTTCATAAAGAACTTCTCTGTCTCTTGTAAGACACACTTTTAAAAAATCATAATTATTATTTTTTATATTTTTTTTAGAAAGAATCGAAAACTTTTCTCCTGTCATAAGACATACTTCAACAGCTCTTTCAACTCTTTTTTTATTATTTATATGAATTGTTTCTGAGGCTTCTACATCAAGACTTTTTAATTTTTCATAAAGTTCTTCAGTAGAAAGAGCCATAAGTTCTTCACGAAGTTTAGGATCACTTTCAGGAAGAGCAGAAAGTCCATTTACAACAGAATTTATATATAATCCTGTTCCGCCTGTAAGAATAACTGTTTTTCCTTTTTTTTCTTTTTCACTTAATATTTTATCAACAGCTCTTTGATATTCTCCAACACTATATTTATCAATAGGGGGAACTACATCAATCATATAATGTTTTATCCCTTGCATTTCACTTTTTTTTATTTTTGCTGTCCCTATATTCATTTCTTTATATACTTGAGCTGAATCACATGAAATTATATCTGCATTTAAAAGTTTTGCAAGTTTTAAAGATAAATCTGTTTTTCCAACTCCAGTAGGACCAGCAAGAACTATTCCCTTCATAAATTTCTCCTAATTATTCAACGAAATCAAATTCAACATCAACTATTCTTATTGTATCTCCATCTTCAACACCAGCATTTCTTAATGCTTGTTCCATTCCAAGATTTTTTAACATATGAACAAATGTTATTACAGACTCTTCATCATAAGTAATTACATATTTTGAAAGAATTCCATCTATCATCGCACCTTCAACATTATATACTCCATCTTCATCTTGAGTAATAATAAAGTCTTCTTTATCACTCTTTTGAGCTTTAATAACATCTAAAACATTTTCTTCCTCTTCAAGAGGTTGTCTTTCTATACTTTCAAGGATTGACCATGTATTATTTATAACTTCTTTTATTCCATCTTGAAGGATTACAGATATTGGATAAACAGTTGCACCTTTTCCTTCAACATATGCTTTAAATTCCTCATATTTTTCCATATCCCATAATAAATCCATTTTATTTGCAAGAACTATTTGTTTTTTCTCAGCAAGTTTTACACTGAATTTTCTTAATTCTTCATTTATTTTATTATAGTCTTCTATTGGATCTCTTCCTTCTATTCCAGATACATCAACAATATGATAAATCATTTTACATCTTTCAATGTGTCTTAAGAATTTATCTCCAAGTCCAACTCCTTCACTTGCTCCTTCAATAAGTCCAGGAATATCTGCTATAACAAATGATTTTCCTTCTGCTACTCTTATAACTCCAAGTTTTGGCTCAAGAGTTGTAAAATGATATGCTCCAACTTTTGATTTTGCAGCAGAAACAATATTAATAAAGCTTGATTTTCCAACTGATGGATATCCAACAAGAGCAACATCTGCAAGAAGTTTTAATTCTAATTTAACTCTTACTTCTGCTCCCTCTCTTCCTTTTCCTGCCATTTTTGGAGCTTTTCTTATCGAATTTTTAAAGCGCTCATTTCCTGCTCCACCTTTTCCTCCTCTTAAAAATACTCTTTCAACACTAGGTACATTTATATCAAGAAGAAGTTTACCAGTTTCTGCATCTCTTACTTGTGTCCCTACTGGAACTTTTATTACAAGATTTTCTCCTGTTTTACCAAAACATCTTTTCTTAGCTCCATTTTCTCCATTTTGAGCTGCAAATTTCTTTTTAAATTTAAAGTCAACTAGAGTGTTTATATTAGGATCTCCCACAAATATAACGTCTCCTCCGTTTCCTCCATCTCCTCCGTCTGGACCTCCAAACTGAATATATTTTTCTCTTCTAAAAGTGGCTGCTCCATCTCCACCATTTCCAGCTTTTACAATGATTACTACTTCATCTATAAACATTATATCTCTCCTTATTTTAAAAATTTTTATTTTATATATAAAAAGCAAAAAACGCTTCTTGACATTATATCATTTTTTTACAATTATAGATATTCTTTTTTTATAAAAAAGGGACAGTTTAAAACTGTCCCCAAAAATTTATTTTATTTTATCACTTTTTATTTTTCTAAAGTTGGTTCAACATGTCCATAGTTTCCATTTCTTTTCTTGTAAACTACGTTCATTTCTTCTGTATCACAGTTAAAGAATACATAGAAATCTTTTCCTAATGTTTCCATTTGTAATATTGCTTCTTCAAGTCCCATTGGTTTAGCTTCAAGAGCAACTTTTACAACTTTTTTAGTTGCTTCCGCTGATACTGTATTTGTAACAGGGTCAAATCTAAAACTTCTATGAGATGAAACATCTTTATTATCTCTTAATTTTTCTTTATATTTTTTAATTTGTCCTTCAAGAACATTTGCAGCTTTATCTATTGCAACATATAAATCATTTTCTGTTGAAACTGCTTTTAGTATATTTCCGTTAGCATTTGCTATTACTTCTGCTGTATGTGATGGTCCTTTCTTTAATTTAACTGCTGATAGAGTTACTGTAATATCTCCTAAGTTGTCGAAATATTTGTCTAGCTTCTCCATTTTTTTGATAGCATAATCATTGATCGGGTCTGTTATTACTAAATGTCTTCCTAATACTGTAATTTTCATAAAACATCACTCCTTGTCACTGTCAGTTAAACCTGAAAGTATTTCTTGTGTTACTTATATATTCTACATACACTCAAAATTTCCTTTTTTTATTTTTTATTTTTTAATTTTCTTCTAAAAAAAGTCTTCCACCTTTCATATGATATTTTTTATTGGTAATATTTGAAAGCTCTTTTGAGTGAGTAACAACTATTATTGTTTGTTTCTTTTTGACGTTTATTTTCTTAAAAAGGTTATGAATATTTTCACTTGTTTCTTCATCAAGATTTCCTGTTGGTTCATCTGCAAGTAAAATTTCTGGATCGTTTATAAGAGCTCTTGAAATTGCTACTCTTTGTTTTTCTCCACCAGAAAGTTCACTAGGTTTATGATTAAATCTATCTTTAAGTCCAACCTCTATCAAAAGATCTTTAGCTCTTTCTTCTATCTCTTTTTTATTTTCATTTTTTAAAAGAGCAGGTAACATTACATTTTCAAGAGCTGTAAATTCTGGCAAAAGATAATGAAACTGAAAAACAAATCCTATTTTTTTATTTTTTATTTCATCAATATTTTTAAAATTATTTCTATCTATTTTTTTCTCTTCTATAAAAATTTCTCCCTCATCAAAAGAATCAAGCATTCCAATAACATTTAAAAGAGTTGATTTTCCTGAACCTGATTTTCCTAAAATAGAAATAAATTCCCCTTCATAAACTTTTAAATCAAGATCTTTTAAAATATGAATATTTTCTGTTTTTCCTTTATAAGTCTTATTTATTTTTTTTAATTCTAGAGCTATTCTATTCATGTCTTAATGCCTCCATTGTTTCCATATTTCCAGCTCTATATGCAGGGAAAATACTTGAGAAAAATATTATTCCTATATTTACAAGAATTATAATTATAATCTCTTTTAAAGATAATTCTACTGGAATTTTAGTAAGATAATATATATTTGTAATTCCTGCAATAGAATAATTTTTTACATACCATAAAATTCCCATAGAAAGAAGTGTTCCTATAAAAATTCCAATGCCCCCTAAAGTCATTCCTTCAAAAAGAAAAATTCTCATAATTATTTTTTTAGAAAATCCCATTGCTCTCATAATTCCTATATCTTTTACTTTTTCCCTTACAAGCATATTCATTATAACCCAAACAACAAATCCAGCTATAACTACAATAAGAGAAAAAACAACTATCATAACCGTTTTTTCTAAAGCAAGAGCTGAAAGAAGATTTCTATTTTGTTCGCCCCATGTTCTACTTAAAAATCCATATTTATTAAAAATAATATCTGCTATTTCCTCAGCTTTATATGGATTATATAAATTTACTTCAAGACTTGTGACATCTTTTTCATCTAAATATAAAAGATATTGAGCAGCTTTAAGAGGAATTATAACCATATTTACATCATAATCATAATATCCACTTTCGAAAACTCCACCTATCACAAATGGCAATTCTTGATTTTCTGGTGAAACAAGAGTTATTTTATCCCCTAACTCTGCACCAAGTTGATTATAAAGTTCTTTTCCAATAATAATGGTGTTCTTTTTCTCTTTATCCATTATTCCATAAACTATTTTTTTACTTAATTCTAGCCCTTTTTCTGCTTTTTCAAAATCAAATCCATCAATTTTTACTCCAGAAACATGAGTTCCATATACACCTGTATATTTTATTATCCCTTGAGTTGTTACTTTAGGGATAACCCCTTTTACACCTTCTATCTTTTCTAACTTCTCTAAAAGATTTTTGTAATTATCTTCTCTTTCAATATTTCCAACTGAAATATGACTTCCTATTGAAAGAATACTACTTATCATATTTTTATCAAGTCCATTTGCAATTCCTATCGAAACCATAAGAACAGTTATTCCAATAGTTATTCCTAAAATTCCTATAAGACTTTGTTTTTTCTTTTCTAGTATATGTTTTTTAGCTATAAAAAATTCAAGCATTTTTCTTCCTCTCATTAAAATTATTTTTTATAGTATATCATAATTTTATACAAAAAAGAGTTATTACTAAAAAATAAATTCAAACAAAATTTTTCAAATTTATTTTTATAAAAAATCAGCAATAACTCTTTTCTCTGTGTGTGTATTATATTTATTATTATAGATTAATATTTGTCATGAC
>SAMEA104404100__coassemble_3555_pt1 | contig 10134 bp, 9 predicted proteins | sample SAMEA104404100__metabat2_low_PE_012 | metagenome-assembled genome bin SAMEA104404100 (sample SAMEA104404100) | Balaenoptera acutorostrata
CAGTTTTAACTTCTTTACCCCTAGCTAAAACATTAATAGGTGTTAATATTATAAAAGCTACTACTATAAATTTTTTTAATTTATCCATTATAGTGCTCCCCCTAAGTTTTCACATAAATCAACTATATTTTTAATATCAATATTAATTCCTTCTGATTTTTTTAAACTAAATAATGAAATGTATTCAGAATTTCCTTTCCCACCTTTTATAGGAGAAAAATCTAATTTTTCTAAATACAATCCATTTTTTTCTGCTTCTTCTATAACTCTATTTATTGCAAATATCTGATTTCCTTTTTTTCTTACAATTCCACCTTTATCTATCATTTCTTTTTCTACTTCAAATTGAGGTTTTATTAGAGCCATCAATTTAGTATTTTCTTGGAAAAATTTTTTTAAAGAAGAAAATACATGAGTAATAGAAATAAAAGATACATCCATAACTATAAAATCTATTTTTTCATTATTTATTTTTTGATTTGTTAAATCTCTTATATGGGTATTTTCTATAGAAGTTACTCTTTCATCACTTCTAAGCTTCCAATCAAGTTGATTTGTTCCTACATCTACTGCATAAACATGAGTTGCTCCACAACTTAATGCACAATCTGTAAAGCCCCCTGTAGAAGAACCTACATCTAAAACTTTTTTTCCTACAAAATCAAGATTAAAAACTTTTATAGCTTTTTCTAATTTCAATCCACCTCTACTTACATATTTAAACGATTTGCCTTTTATTCTTATATTTATATCTTTATTTTCTTCTATCTTTATCTGTGTTCCAGGTTTTTCTATTTTTATATCATTTACAAGAACTATTCCAGCCATAACAGCTCTTTTTGCTTTATCTATATTTTCAAAAAAACCATTATTTACTAAAAGAACATCAATTCTTTCTTTCATCTATTTCTTCTCCTATAGGTTCAAAAATTTCATCATCAACTAAATAATCTAAAAGAACATTATTAAGTATAAGTTTTTTAAATCCTTTTTTATCAACTGAAGCTATAAGTTTCGCTGTTTCTCTTACTCTTTTTGTAAAAAAGTTATCTCCTATTGGAACTTTTCTTGTTTTTTTATAATAATTTATAAGATGTTTAGTTGTTTTTAATCTAAGTTCTATTTTTGCTCTTTTTAGTCTATCTTTTATGACTCCTGTTGTACACATAAATCTTTTGCTCACTTCAACTATATTTTCTCCCATACAAAGTGCTTCTAAAATTTCATTAGCACCAATAGGATTTATTCTGTGATATTTTGCAGAATACATATCAGCTCTGTGTACAATATGAGCCTCTCTTGTATTAGGAGTTATTTTCCCCCATCTTCCATGATGTGATACAACTATATGAGTAATATTTTTTCTTATACTTTCTTTAATTTTTACACCTGTTTGTTTTTCTACTTCTTCTAAAAGAGCATCTGCTTCTTTTAAAATATAATCAGGTTTTTTTAACATCATTTGGGAATGCGACATTGTTTCAGAAGTTTTTCTTATACTTCCTTTACTTAAATCATGAATTATAACTCCAACAATTATAGCAAAAAAGTCTATAAATCTCTTTGCTTCTTCAAAGTCTGTATAATCTCTTTTAATTTCATCAATAGAAACTTTTAATACATCATATGTATGAGCACTTACTTTTACACCTTGATCATCATAATTTTCTAGCTCTTCAACCATATTATTATTTACAAGTATATTTATAAACTCTAATGCTTTTTCATTAGTTTTCCCCATTAATTTTACCTTCTATTCTTTCTACTAATTTTTTTCCTCTTAAACCATACTCCTCAAGCAATATTCCTCTTTTTCCATGAGGAACTGCTCCTGTTTCTATTCCAATTTTTATTATTTTCTTATTTATTTTTGAATCATTTATATAATTAACTATTTCACTACCAAAAGAATTAACATAATAATTTTCCTCTAATACGATTATATTATCATATTTTTCAAAATTATTATTTATAAAATCTGTATCCATTGGTTTTATAGAAGCTGCACTTATTATTGTTCCATCTAGATTTTTTTCTTTTAATAAATCTTTTACATCTAAAATCTCTTTAAGCATAGAACCTGTTGCTATATACAAATTCTTTTCACCTTTTTTTATTTCTCTCCATTTTCCAAGAATAAATTTATCATCATTTTTTATATCAAATACATTTTCTTTAGAATATCTTATTCCAATAGGAGAAGAATATTCTTTTGAAAATTCAATAATCTCTTGAAATTCTTTTTTAGTTGTAGGAGAAAGCACTGTAAAATTAGGAATTGAAAGCATAAAAGAAACGTCATATATTCCATGATGAGTCTTTCCATCTTCTCCTACTATTCCTGCTCTATCTATCATAAATTTTACAGGAAGATTTTGAAGTGAAACATCGTGAATAAGTTGTCCTACTCCTCTTGAAAGAAAAGTAGAATACACTGCATAATAAGGTTTTTTGCCTGAAATAGCAAGACCTGCAGCAAAAGTTGCCCCATGTCCCTCTGCTATTCCAACATCAATGCTTCTTTCTGGATACTTTTCAAAAAAATCCTTAAGACCTGTTCCTTTTACCATTCCTGCTGATATTGCATAAATATCTTTATCTTTTTCAGCCATTAAAACAAGTTTTTCTCCAAAAATATCTGAATATGTTTTTTGTCCTTCTTTTTTTGATGGATTGTAAGGACTTACTCCATGAAATTTCTCTTTATTTTCTTCAGCAGGTTTATATCCTTTTCCTTTTTTAGTTCTTACATGGATAAAAATTGGTCCTTCTGTTTCTTTAACTTTTTGGAATACTTTTAAGAGTTCTTCCATATTATGACCATCTATAACACCAAAATATTTAAAACCAAGGTTTTCAGATATACTCATTGGAAGGAAAAAATTTTTAATAGAATGTTCCGCCCTTCCTAAAGTATTTTTCACTTTTTTTCCAAAAGTACCTCTATCAATTATATTTTTTACATCTTTTTTTACATTCATGTAAACTTTACTTGAAATCATTTTACTAAAAAAACTAGAAAGAGAACCTACGCTCTTTCCAATAGACATATCATTATCATTTAAAATGACTATCATATTTTTTAGATTTCCCATATTATTAAGTGCTTCTAAAGAATGCCCATTTGCTATTGAAGCATCTCCAACAACAACTATTACTCTTGTATTAGGCTCTGCATAAGCTATCCCACATCCTGCAGATAAAGCACTCCCAGCATGTCCACTTATAAAATAATCTTGATCACTCTCTTTTGGATCAAGAAAAGGACCAAGCCCTTTATATGTTCTTAATGTTGAAAAATTTTTTTCTCTTCCTGTTAAAATTTTATAAACATAAGCTTGATGTCCCACATCAAATAAAATTTTATTTCCTTTTTCTGAATTAAAAACTTTTTTTAATGCTACTGTAAGTTCTACAACTCCAAGATTTGAAGCAAGATGCCCTCCATTTTTTAAAACTACCTCTATAATCTCTTTTCTTATATTACTACATAGTTCATTCAGATTTTCTGTTGTCATTTCATCTAAATTCATTACTTTTCCGCCTTTATTATGAAATTAAATAGTTCTTAAACATAAAAGCTACTACTATTCCTAGTATCATTCCTGCTAAAACTTCCATTTGAGTATGTCCAAGAAGCTCTTTTAATTTCTCATCTTTAAACATTTCTCCAATTTTATTAGAAAGTTTGTCTATCATTCTATTTAAAACTCCAGCATGTTTTCCTGCTGCTCTTCTTATACCAATAGCATCATACATTACTATTACAGCAAGAATTACTGATATTGCAAAATACCCACTTTGTTTTCCATATATTATTCCTATACAAGTAGAAAGGCATGAAACAGTGGAAGAATGAGAACTAGGCATTCCTCCTGTTTCGAATAAACGTTTCATATCTATTTTTTTCTGTATAATACAAGTTGATAAAACTTTATAAAATTGTGCTATGAACCAAGCAATAAAGGTTACATCAAGTATTTTATTACCAAGAATAATTCCTGTTCCATCCATAATTTTGCCTTCTTTATGATTATTTTATAATATTAACTTCTAAAGAAATTTTTGGCTTTTCTAGGTTAGGTTTATAAAGAATTATTGTTTTTCCTATAATTCCAACAATCTCACATCCTGTTTTTTCTTCTATTTCTTTTGCTACTGCTTCTTTTTCTACTTTTGAATTCTGAAGTATTTTAACTTTTATAAGCTCTCTTGATTCTATTACATCTAATATACTTTGAGCTTGGTTATCTGTAAAACCATCTTTTCCTAATCTTATCATTGGCTCTAAATCATGTGCTGCTTTTCTTAAAAATTCTCTTTGTTTACTGTTCATCAATTTCTCCTCTTTATTTCTATAAATATTTTTTATTTTTATTATACTTCCATTATTATTGGAAGAATTACTGGATTTCTTTTTGTTTTACTATATACAAATTTAGCTACTGCTTCCTTTGTCATATTTTTTATAGGTTGCCAATCTTTTATTTTAGTTTCTTCAAGTTTAGCAAGTTTTTCATTTATATGTTCTAATGTTCCGTTTATAAGCTCTTCTGAATCTTTTGAATAAGTAAATCCTCTTGTTACAATTTCTGGCCCAGCGACTATTTTACCAGTTTCTTTATTTAATGTAAATACTACAATTATTACTCCATCTTGTGAAAGTTGTTGTCTATCTCTTAAAACTGTTTGTCCAATATCTCCAACTCCAAGACCATCTATAAATGTAGCTCCAGCACTTACTTTTCCTTTTATTTTTACACCACTTTTTGTTACTTCAACTTTACTTCCATTAAGACCTAAAAGAGTATTTGCTTTAGGCACTCCTGTTCCTATTGCTGTTTCAATATGCGCTTTAAGCATCTTGTATTCTCCATGAACAGGCATAAAATATTTAGGTTTTACAAGACTTAACATAAGTTCTTGTTCTTTTTTACTAGCATGCCCAGATACATGAATTCCTGCTACTTTTTTAAATATTACTTCTGCTTCATATTTTAAAAGATTATTTATATTTTTAGAGACTGCTTTTTCGTTTCCTGGAATAGGAGTTGCAGATATAATTACAGTATCTCCTTCTTTAATTTTAGTATGCTTATGAATATTTTGAGCTATTCTTGAAAGAGAAGCCATTGGTTCCCCTTGAGTTCCTGTACAAAGAATAACTACTTTATTATCTTTTTGATTTTCAACATCAGCAAGAGAAATCATTGTATCTTTTTTTATTTTAAGATATCCCATTTGTGAAGCTATATCAAAAACTTTTACAAGACTTCTTCCATCTATTGCTATTTTTCTTCCATAAGATTCTGCTATTGTAACAATTTGTTGTAATCTATGAATATGTGAAGCAAAGGCTGCAACTATTATTCTTCCTTTTGCTTTTGCAAATTCTATTTGAAAAGCTGCTCCTACTGTTCTTTCAGATGGTGTATATTCTTCAACTTCTGAGTTTGTTGAATCTGCAAGAAGTAAATCTACACCTTTTTCTCCTATTTGAGCAAGTCTTGCTAAATCTGTTCCAAGTCCATCAACTGGAGTTAAATCTATTTTAAAATCTCCTGTAAAGAAAACTGTTCCTGCTGGTGTAGTTACAAGTATTCCATAAGAATCTGCTATTGAGTGTGTTACTCTTATAAATTCTACACTAAAATATTTTCCAACTTTTACTTTTGAACGATTTTTTACTTCTCTCATTTTAGGAAGATCTCTCATTTTTAAATTTTCAAATTTTCCTTCAATAAGAGCTAAAGTAAGTTTTCCAGAAAAAATTGATACTTCTTTATCGATTTTTTGATAAAGATATGGAATTGATCCTATATGATCTTCATGTCCATGTGTTACAAAAAGACCTTTTATTTTATTTTTATTATTTTCTACATAAGAAAAATCTGGAATTACTAAATCTACCCCTAAAAGTCCTTCTCCAGGAAAACCAACACCACAATCAATTATAATAATTTCATCTCTATACTGAACAAGAGTCATATTTTTTCCTATTTCATCAAGTCCACCAAGAGGAATTATATACATTTTTTCTTCTTTAAGTTCTTTTACCTCTTTAATATTTTTTATATCTTTTTCTTTGTTATTTATTTCTTGATTTTCAGAAAAATTAACTAATTTATTTTCTATATTTTTTCTTTTTTTAATTTTTTGTTGTTTTATTATCTTTTCCATTTTACTCCCTTTAAGCTCCATAAATAATAATTATTTACCGTATATAGATAAATATTCATCTATAAAGGTTTTTGCCACACCTCCTGCAACAGCTCCTCCACTTCCTGCTCCTTGAAGAAGAACTACAAAAACTATCTCTGGATTATCTGCTGGAAAATATCCAGCAACCCATGCATGGGTTTCTTTGAATTGCGAATTTTGTGCTGAACCACTTTTTGCAGCAATTTTTAATCCTTCTGTTCTTAAGCTTTTTCCTGTTCCATTTTTTTCTTCAACTACACCTATCATTGCATCTTTTAATAATTTATAATATTTTTTAGGATATTTAACTTCTATATTTTTAATTTTTTCTGTTTCCTCTTTTCTTTCACCATCACTTATATAATCTACTAATCTAGGTCTATAAGTATAACCCTCATTAGCTAAAACAGAATAAGCTTGAGCTACTTGGAGAGGAGTTGCAGTCATATATCCTTGTCCTATTGCAAAGATAATTGTATCTCCTGTATACCAACCTTCTTTAAATCTCTTCTTTTTCCATTCAGGTGTAGGAACTAATCCACTTTTTTCTCCTGGAATATCAATTCCTGTTGGTTTTCCAAATCCAAAATTTTTAACATTCTTTGATATGATTGCTGAACCATATTGATGAGCTCCTCTATAAAAATATACATTAGCTGATTCAATAATAGCTTTTCTTAAATCAACATAACCATGACCTGTTCTTTTCCAAGATCTCCATTGCCATTCTCCTATTCTATAAGACCCATCATCATAAAATTTTTCTTTTGGATTAAGTCCAGCTTCTAAAAAAGAAAATGCAACAAATGGTTTAAATACTGATCCTGGAGGATATTCTCCTGAAATAGATTTATTTGTTAATGGTTTTCTTTTATCATAAAGAATTTCATTCCATAAATCTGAAGGAATTATAGAACTAAAAGTATTTAAAGGATAAGTAGGATAACTTACCATAGTAATAATTTTTCCGTTTTTAGGATTTAATGCTATCATACTGCCAACAAGTTTTCTTTCTTTAAATATATTTTCCATATATTTTTGGAGTCTCATATCAATAGTAAGATAAATATCTTTTCCTCTTACAGAAGGTTTATTTTTTATAACTTTTTGAACTATTGATCTTGCATTTACTTCAAAATATTCAAAACCTTTCTCTCCTCTAAGAACTTTATCGTATTCTTTTTCTATTCCTTCTTTTCCTATAACATCTCTTTCATCATATCCTTCATCTTTTAAATTTTCATATTCTTTATTTGAAATCTTTTTTACATATCCTATAATATGTGAAGCTGTTTCATTTTCTATATATTTTCTTTTAAAATATGTTTCAATATTAAGATAAGGAAATTCATTTTTTCTTTCTAAAATTTTATGAGCTGTTTCTTCATCTAAATCTTCCATTATTGTGTTTTCTCTAGTATACATAGAGATTTCACCATACTTTATTCTTTTTTCAATATATTCCTCACTACGACCTGTAAGATAACTCAAGTCTTTTAATATTTTATCGTCATATTTTCTTTCGTTTAAATAATTAAGTCTATAACCTATTTTGTTTGTTGCAACAATTTCGCCATTAACATCTAATATATTTCCTCTTAAAGCATCTACTCTCACAAATTTAACACGATTATTTTCAGCTTTATATTTATATTCTTCTCCTTTATAAATTTGAAGATATCCCATTCTTACCACTAAAAGAAAAAATACACTTATTATTGCTATTTTAATTATAAAACATCTATTAGAATTTGTTTCTCCAAGTCTTACATTCCTCATTCTTTTATTTTTTAAATCTTTTAATCTCATTATTTTACTACTCCTGCTCTAGCCTTTTTATAAAAATTTACAAAAAGAAAATTAAAAATATTATAAAAAACAAAAGATATAAAAATTCCAACAGAATCTAATCCTTTTTCAAATACAAATATCCACAAAATCTGTTCTAAGATAGAAAATATTAAAATATTTATATAAGTATATTCTAAGTATTTTAATAATTGATAAAATATTATATAAAATAAAACAAAGAATAAAAGTATTTCTATTATTCTTTCTGTTTGAAGAGCATAAATAATCCCCATCATTACTGTTAAAATAATTGATTTTTCTGTTTTTTGATTTGTCAAATATAATAAATAAGGCATAATAAATATACCATTAGATATTTGTATAGAAATACTTCCAACTATAAAAATTAAAATCAGATAAATTATATCTAACATCCTCTATCCCTCTGCCTTTTTATAATTATTCAACCACAACTACTATTTTATTCTTTAATTCATTTTTTTCTACAAACTTATCAATTCCAAGTTTTCTTCCTATTTTATAAGCTATATAGTAATCTTCTTCGTTATAATTTATAAGCGTATCTGTTCCTTTAACATTTTCTTTCTTTTCAGTTACATCATTATAACCATCTTTTTTCAAAGTATCAGCATAAATACCTGCTGTTGCACTATCTCCTACAACTTCAACATTAAATATTTTTTTATCTTCTTTCCCTAAAACAAATATTACATTTGCAAGAGTTGGAATAGTGGCATCTTCTTTTATCTTAAAATATTTTTCATTTATATTCATTACAAGCTCTTCAACTTTTTCTTTTGGAAGATCATTTACAATAACATAACTTTGCTCCCCATTTGTTTCATAGTTTGCAGCATTATACTTAACTCCAAGTTCTTTTTTTAATCTTTCTCCTGTTCTTCTTGCATGACCTGCTCTTCCATTTGCATTTAATATATCAACTATTATATTTTCATTTACTATATTTTCTGTATTTTTCCCTCTTAAAAGTTCATCAAACATAGATTCCATGTTAGAAGTTAATATATGTCTTTTATCATTTATCATAACTTCTGGAATATTTCTTGCATTTTTTACATTAATATCAACTTCACCATATTTAATAACTTTATATTTTTCTACTTTTTCTGGAAGAATAGTATTTACTCTATTTAAAATTTCTTCATAATTTTTTACTTTAATTAAATCTCTAAAACTTATATCTTTATCAATTTGAATATCAAAAGGAATTTTTATTGCAAGTTTATCTTCATAAACTACAAATATATTATCCTTTCCAACTATCATATATCTATCCCATTCTTTTATATCTTTATTTCCACTTATCAAATTATAAATCAAAGTCCCTGTAAGAACAACTAAAACTATAAATCCTCCTAGAACATATTTTATTCTTGGATTTGATGATTTATTTTTATTAAATTTCACCTATCAACAACTCCTTATCACATTTTATAATTTTTACATTCACTTCATCATTTGTATTTAAAATTAAATTTCCATCATCTATTATTTTTACTCTTAAATAATTTTCACTATAGCCATAGTAACCATTTTCTTTCTTCTCTTCAATTAAAACATTCAAAATTTTTCCTATATACTTTTCTCTAACTTTTCTAGCACTTTCTTTTTCTGATTTTTCTAAATCGGCTGCTCTTCTCTTTTTTTCAGCAGGAGAAACTTTATTATCAAAAGTTGCTGCTAAAGTATTTTCTCTTTCTGAATAAGGGAAAACATGAAGAGTTGAAAATCCTATTTCTTTTATAAGAATTTTACTACTTTCATACATTTCTTCTGTTTCTCCAGGAAAACCTACAATAACATCAGCTGTATATTCTATATTATTTATATTATCTCTAAGTGTATAAAGTCTATCTTTTATAAGTGCTGTTCCATATTTTCTTCTCATTCCTTTAAGAACTTCGTCATTACATGATTGTAAAGAAATATGAAGATGAGGCATTATTTTTTTATTATTTTTCATAATATTTATAAATCTCTCATTAATTTTATCAGGATACATAGAACCTATTCTTATTCTTGTAATTCCTTTAACCTTTACTATTTCTTCTAAAAGATCTTCAAAAGTTATTTTTTCTTTAAAGTCTTCCCCCTGCCCCA